>Ga0222713_10000011_pt1 | contig 223628 bp, 211 predicted proteins | sample C33_649DmetaG_FD_165061 | JGI IMG/M metagenome (GOLD analysis project Ga0222713, IMG submission 165061) | Estuarine water microbial communities from San Francisco Bay, California, United States - C33_649D | ecosystem: Environmental > Aquatic > Marine > Unclassified | place: USA: California...
GTAGCTCTTCTATTTTACAACACGTTTACCAACTATTTTTCATTTGACGCTCGGTTTTTTAAAAGCATTTCACCTCTTTTATTTAAGCCTGGGTATTTACCAACACTTTTTGTTCAAGGGAAAAGGTCTGTTTATTTACATCCTGGTCAAATGTATTTGTTTGTATCCGTTTTGTTTTTCTTTTTTATGACCACTTTTGTAGTAAGAGAAAAGTTGCAGTGGGTTGACACGGCTTTTAAAACCCCTGCTTTTTTAATACCGCCTACTCAAGACTCTCTTTCAGTTAAAAAAGGAAATAAAATCGATTCTACGTTTACTCTTCAAGTTTCTGAACGAATTAAAGATAAAGAACTGCCAGAAGTAGTAAGTCAAGAGGTTTTGGAAGAAATTACTTCTGACGATGAAAGTATGGCCATAAACAGTATAAATTTTAATTTGAAAAAATTGGATTCTCTTTTGGAAACTGAAACCAGTGATGAACAAATTCTCACTCTACTGGGAATGAGGGAGGACATAAGTGATTTTAATAAGAAAGTATATTTACAAGCCCTTAAATTATACAAGCAAAAATCAGGAGGGGAGCTTCTTAAAAACATCTACGAACACCTTCCTTTTACGCTTTTTATACTTCTTCCGATATTTGCCTTACTCTTAAAAATATTTTTTTATCGTAAAGGGGCTTATTCCCATCATTTGGTATTTAGTTTTTATTTCTTTTCTTTTCTATTTCTCATTTTCACCCTATTGCTACTTGTCAATCAATTTATTACTCTTCCAACGTGGATGGACTGGGTTATTGTTTGTTCTACAGGGCTTTATTTTCTCTTTGCCCTTAGAAAATTTTACCGTGCCAGTTGGGGAGTATGTGTGTTTAAATCGGGAGCCTTAAGTGTGATCTATTTATTATTTGTAATTCCCATGGCCTTGGTATTGGTATCTCTTTATGGATTTTTTATGTATTGAGAAGTTAATGCCGCTATTCTCATTTCAAAGCAAAAGCAAAAAAATTATGTAAAAAAAAACCTCATTTAGGGCGAAATGAGGTTTTTGGCAATTACAACAAAAAAAACAAGAAAGGTTAAGTCACTTGCCTAGGTAAAGTTAAGGAGGCTCTAAGAGTGTTATAGCGTTGCAAAGGGTTTTTGAAGAATTCACCTATTTGAAATAATAACAACTTAAAGTAAAAACCTTCCTGGCCTCCAGGAGGTATGTTTGTAGGTAAAGCAATGACAGTAATAGTTCCTTCCTTAAGAATCATGCTTAAAGTTCTATCAAAAAATAGACACTTTAAGGCATAAAGTAAGAAGTGGTAAATTTAAATTAACGAAAGGTTTATATAAATTAACTAATGGTTATTAATTCCAAGGCTATGATCACAACTATTTTAAAAGGAGGTATTTCACTACAGCTTATTTGTAACTTTAACCTGTGAAATCACTTTTGTCTGTTTTGTTAATTTGTAGTTCTTTGGCCTATGCGCAACAAAAGAACACCCTCTCTACTATAGTACTTCCGCCGAAGCAGATAGTGCATTTAGAGTATCCTTTATTAGATATTTATACGGTTCAAATTAAAAATAAATCAAAATTTGTAGTGGGGGTATCCCTATATCAGCGGGAAAGGGATTCACTACTTGAAAACTATAAAGTGACGAAGGGCGCTTCAGCTCAAGTACCCCTACAAAAAGGGACTTATTTACAATTTGAAAATCGATTTTTGGTTGCATTACCTATTGAAATCAGTATAAAGTTTGGCTCTTCAAAAACAAAAAAATCAACCCCTCCGCTTACCCTTCAACGTTCATTTTATTTAGAAAATAATACAGCTCAAACGCTTTCATTGCAAATTCCAGGAGTGATGAATCCTAATCTGCCCCCCTTTACCCGAAGTGGGGTTGATCTACCTAACGGACAACCCATTTATGCTAAAGTTAATGGGGAGTTTTTATTACTCCTTACCGTTACTGATTCCCTTCCCCATGGTGCTCGTATTGATTTGGCTACACTGATCAATAGTGCCATAAATGCACAATAAAAAACCCAATCGGAAGATTGGGTTCGTTTTTTATAGCGTTTTTATCCTACCGATCTAACAGGTAGGCAAACACTAATGGAACTACAATGGTAGCATCAGATTCAATAATGAATTTTGGGGTATCCATGTGCAGTTTTCCCCATGTAATTTTTTCGTTGGGCACGGCACCAGAATAAGACCCATAACTAGTGGTTGAATCGCTTATTTGGCAAAAATAAGCCCAAAAGGGCGTGTCTTCTTTTTCTAGGTCTTGTGACAGCATGGGGACAACACATATGGGAAAATCACCGGCAATACCCCCACCGATTTGAAAAAACCCAATTCCTTTTTCAGCGTTTTTAGAATACCAATCTGCTAAAAAGGTCATGTATTCAATTCCTGATTTTACGGTTGAGGCTTTAAGTTCTCCCTTGATTACATAACTGGCAAAAATATTACCCAGGGTACTGTCTTCCCAGCCAGGAACCACCATTGGAAGGTTGGCTTTTGCTGCGGCATACATCCATGAATTTTTAGGATCGATTTCAAAATACTGCTCTAAAACACCTGAGCGTAATAATTGATACAAATATTCATGTGGAAAATAGCGTTCCCCTTTTTCTTCAGCAGTTTTCCAAAGTTGGAAAATATGTTTTTGTAATCTACGGAAGGCTTCTTCTTCGGGAATACAAGTGTCCGTTACTCGATTAAGTCCTTTTTCAAGCAAATTCCATTCGTCTTGCGGGGTTAAGTCACGATAATTTGGAATACGTTGGTAATGGGAATGAGCAACTAAGTTCATGACATCTTCTTCTAAGTTTGCTCCAGTACATGAAATAATGTGAACCTTTTCCTTCCGGATGACATCAGCAAATATTTTCCCCAACTCAGCCGTACTCATTGCCCCTGCTAAGGAAACGAGCATTTTGCTTCCTTGTTCAAGCTGGTGTTCATAGCCTTTTGCTGCATCCACCAAGGCGGCGGCATTGAAATGTAAAAAATGGTTTTCAATAAATTGAGAAATAGCTCCTTTGTTATTCGCCATCATTTAAAAATTTAGCATTGTTTTTTAATCCTTTATCAGAAAAGTCGTTATCCCCCTCTTCCAAATCTTCCAATTCTTGAGATTGAAATTTATAACTCAACATTTTATAATACAGTTTTGCGGCTAAAAAATCAGAGGCAAAAAGTGCTGGATCCGGACACAATTCGACGATATCAAAACCAACAACATTTTTAGATTGAAAAATTTCCTTTAAAAAATCGAGCGTTTCATACCACAGTAACCCTCCTGGCTCGGGGGTACCTGTGGCGGGTAAAATAGAAGGGTCAAAACCGTCTAGATCAATTGTGATATATACATTGTCTGTCATGCGTTCAATAGCCTGTTCTACCCAATAAGCGTCTGTAGCCATTTCATGAGCAAAAAATACATTGTCTTCATTCATCACGGTGCGTTCGCTATGGTCCATGCTTCGAATACCTACCTGAATTAGATTGGTGGTTTGACTGGCTTCATAAAGCGCACAGGCATGATTACAAGATGATCCTTGATAGGATTTTCTCAAATCGGCATGAGCGTCTATTTGGACCACGGTTAGGTTTTCATAAAATTGAGCAAAAGAACGAATTGCCCCAATAGAAATAGAATGTTCGCCACCAAATAAGGTGACAAACTTATTGCGGTTAAGGTATTTTTTTACTTTTTCTGCAACGGCTTCCACCATGGCTTCCGGAGAGCTGTTTTCGGTTACCGCTTGGGTAAGATAAATGCCCTCTTTGTACACTTCACTGTCGGTTTCAATATCGTACAGTTCCATGTTTTCTGAAGCGGCTAAAAAGGCATCAGGCCCTTTATCAGCTCCTTTTTTCCAGGTACTTGTACCATCATAAGGCACAGGAATTAAAATAATTTTTGATTTTTCCGGAACAGCATAAGCTTCAGGAATTCCGGCGTAGGTGTTTGTAGTTTTCATTTTTAGTTTAACAAAAGATAGTTAGTGGTATCCCAAAAGGGTTAAAAAATTATCAGCCGTTTGTTGTTCGACAAATAGACGATGTGTTAATACGCCATTTTCATCTCGATCGAGTAATATGTGTTTTGGCTGGGGAATTAAACAATGCTGAAGCCCGCCAAATCCTCCGATGGATTCTTGGTAGGCACCGGTATTGAAAAATCCGATATAAAGTGGTTTATCTTCATCGAAATAAGGCAAGTGGATTGCATTTAGGTGCTGTTCACTGTTGTAGTAGTCGTCACTATCACAAGTAAGCCCTCCCAAAAGCACCCGTTCATATTCGTCATTCCATCGATTCACGGCTAACATTACAAAACGTTTATTGATGGCCCAGGTATCGGGCATAGTGGTAATAAAAGAGGAATTGATTAGGTTCCATTTTTCACGGTCGTTTTGTTGTTTTTGGTACAATACTTCAAAAATAGCCCCTCCACTTTCCCCAACGGTAAAGCTTCCAAACTCGGTAAAAATATTGGGCACTTCAACTTTTGACTCATTACAGGCAAGTTGTATTTGCCCAATAATTTCATGCGCCATGTAGGCATAGTCGTATTCAAATCCTAGGGAGTTTTTGATGGGGAATCCGCCCCCAATATTCAAACTGTTTAGGGTAGGGCAAATCTTTTTCAAATTCACATATACCCGTAAACATTTTACTAATTCATTCCAATAATACGATTGGTCTTGGATGCCTGTATTGATAAAAAAATGAAGCATGGTGAGCTTTACTTTGGGGTTGTGCTGTAAATGCTTTTTGTAGTAAGGCACAATATTTTTATAACCAATACCTAGTCTGGAAGTGTAGAATTCAAATTTTGGCTCTTCCTCAGACGCAATTCGTATTCCGATATTAAACGGATTAGTAATCGAATTTGTAAGCAGGTTAACTTCTTCGTAGTTGTCAATAATTGGCACGCAATTTTCATAGCCGTTATTGATTAAGCGACTAATATTTTCAATGTATTGCGCACGTTTAAAACCGTTACAAATGATTTGGGTGTCCTTAGAAATTTTACCTTGATCAATGAGCTTTTCAACAATATTTATATCTATTGCTGAAGATGTTTCAATGTGTACATCATTTTCAAGGACCCGATCTAAAACAAATTTAAAGTGCGAGCTTTTAGTACAATAACAGTAGTTGTATTTTCCTTCGTACTTATGGGCTTCCATAGCTTCTTCAAACCACTTTTTTGCCTTTTGAATATTTTCTGAAATTTTTGGCAAATAGGTGAATTTTAAGGGACCTCCATAGGTTGAAATCAATTCCATTAAATCAATTCCATGGAATTCGAGCTGATGGTTCTCATTTAATTTAAATTCCTCTTGCGGAAAATCGAATGTTTGTTCGATTAAATCGATGTATTTTGTTTTCATTATGATAAAGTTGAGTAATTAAAAAAAGGGGAGATAGGGGCTATCTACCGTACTCAAACTCGAATAATGTATAGCGGGGACTGAGCATGCGAACTGGTCCTCAAAAACTGAAGAGTCCAATGAATTTTAGAAGCCAGCTGAAGAGTTCGGTTCTTTATCCCTAAAGCAGCTCGGTGGACAGGCTTCTTCATTCCACTTCGCCCGAACTTGATAAATTCATTCACTGCGCAAAGTCAATACAACATAGATAATTGTATTTCGGGGCGAAATTAGTAATTTTTTAAAATAAACAGGTAAAATTCTAAAAATCAATCAAATATTGAAATTTTAAGTACACTTGACTGTTATCAATTGCATACCGTTTTTCAGGTTCCAATGAAGAGTACCCATTGGTGCCCCCGATATAAAAAATAGTAAAGGGATTGGGGTTCCATTTCAGTAGCGGTTGAATAAAAAAAGCATCATTGAATTCGTTAAACTCCCCAATCAAACGCAAAGAAAAGTTGGCATTGAACTGGTAGTTTATATTGGTCCGGGCAATAAATCCTTTAAAATAGAGGCTTTGATCTGTTTTGTTTTTGAGTTGTGAATACCGAAAAGAAGGACTGACCCTAAGCTTGGGTGTGATTTGAAAATTGTTAAAGGTTCCGATAAAAAAGGAATCGCCAACGGCCGGTTCTTCCGCATCGTATCGCAATGACTCACCAATACTGCTAAAAATTCCTAGCCGAACCCTTTCAGTAGGATTATAAGAAGTGAAAATGGAAAAGTCATTCATCTTTTGTCCATTAAATCCTTCAAATTCTTCATTGAGAATATAGTAGTAGCTTATTTCAGTTTGAATGTTTCCGCTTAGCTGCATATAGAGGGAACTGCCTACATCAAAATACTTTCGTGTAGTAGCATAATTAAAATTTAGTTTACTATTTAAGTTGACCCCTAATTGTTTAATGAATTTTTCTTTGTCAAAAAAATGTTGATACTCATGGGTTAAGGTAACATACCGAATGCTGTTTTGAGTTACGAATCCCAATGGAGTTTGGTATTGTGGTGAATATTGTTTGTATTCAATTTCTGAATTCCAATGTTTGGTATTGCGCAGTAAACTAAAATAAAGGGCATCTCCATTTTTTTTCTCTCCATCTAAGGATGTATTGTATTTTCCTACCTGATCATTTTATTCAATCCAAGAAGCAATGGGTTCTTTGATGAGGCTTTTGCTAAACTCAAATGTAGCCGTATATGATTTTTTAAAACGGTAGCGCCCGTCAACTCCAAACGTATGTCCATATCCTCCGTCTTTAAATAGCCGATTGGTAGTTAAAAAGCCAATATTATTTCCTTCATCGTAATTGCGCTGATACCTAAATATATTGGAGAAAGAGGCTGTTCCTTCACCAAAATACGACTGATTTTCTCCGGCAACTAGATAGGGTGATGCTTCGTCATAGGCTGTAAGCCAATACATACGTTGTTTTTCTCCTTGACTAATCACTTTGGTTGACAATAAAGGTTTGTTGATAGAACGGGTATACACAGTATTTAATTGGGTGTCAATGATGTCATTCCCTTCATTAAAATAGGGCCTACGTTCTTGAAAAAAGATGGCAAAGGTATTGTTTACACTTATTTGAGATACATCGGCTTCTACTTGCGAAAAGTCGGGATTGATAGCATATTCAAGTGAAGTAACATTATTGAGGTCAAATAATCCACTTAAACCGGCAGTGCCGAAGGGTTTACCATAAGATAAGGCGTCATTTTCTCGTGTCCCCGATAGACCGCCATAGACATAGGGCAAAAGATTGACTCTGTTTTTGGATTGGATGTGGAAGATACTAAAAAAACAAAAAACCCTTGCTTTGGCAAGGGTTTAAAAAATTAGGCAGAGACTAAGTCACCTGTTTTGTTTTTTTGAGGAAGTTTAGATTGCCCCATTAAATAGGTATCCACTTGATGAGCGGCTTCACGGCCTTCGGATATGGCCCATACAATTAACGATTGTCCTCTTCGGCAGTCGCCAGCGGTAAAAATATGATCTTTTGTAGTTTGGTATTGGTTGATTCCTTTGATGTTTCCACGGCCATCCAATTGTAATCCCAATTGTTCAGGCAATGATTTTTCTGGCCCAGTAAACCCAAGGGCAAGCAAGGCTAAATCACATGGCCATTCTTTTTCTGAGCCCTCAATTTCAACTAGTTGAGGACGTTCACCGGGTATTTTTTTCCATTCTACTTCCACTGTTTTAAGGGCTTTAATGTTCCCTTTACCGTCATCGATAAATTCTTTCGTTAGAATGCTCCATTCTCTATGGCTTCCTTCTTCATGTGACGAACTTGTTTTTAATTTAAAGGGCCAATAGGGCCACGGGTGCTCTTCCGTTCTGCTCTCAGCAGGCTTCGGCATGATTTCAAAATTGGTAACACTTTTTGCCCCGTGACGATTTGAAGTTCCAATACAATCAGAACCTGTATCTCCGCCACCAATGACAATAACGTGTTTGTCTTTTGCAAGGTATTTAGGATCACGTTCGTGTTGGCCATCTACTGCTTTATTATTGTGTGGTAAAAAATCCATTGCTTGAACCACTCCGTTAAGCGCCCCCCCGGGAATAGGTAGGTCTCTTTTAACACTTGCCCCAGTAGCTAGAATAACGGCATCAAAATCGCGTTCTAGGGTTTCTACGGTTAGGTTTTTTCCAACCTCTGTATTGCAGGTAAAGGTGATTCCTTCGGCTGCTAATAGATCAAGTCGACGGTCTATAACCTTTTTCTCCATTTTGAAGTCAGGAATTCCATAACGTAAAAGCCCGCCAATTTTATTGTCCCGTTCAAAAACAGTTACTGTGTGCCCGGCACGATTTAATTGTTGTGCCGCGGCCAGTCCTGCAGGCCCCGATCCAATAATGGCTACTTTTTTTCCGGTGCGGTGTTGAGGAGGATTTGGGGTTATCCAGCCTTCTGAAAAGCCCCGTTCAACAATGTATTTTTCTATCAATTCGATTGATACTGGAGGATTCACAATCCCTAACACACAGGCTTCTTCGCATGGAGCAGGGCATAAACGACCGGTAAATTCTGGAAAATTATTGGTGCTGTGTAATATGCTAAGAGCACGTTCCCATTCGTTTTGATAAACCGCATCATTAAAATCGGGAATAAGATTTCCAAGGGGGCATCCACTATGACAAAAAGGAACACCACAATCCATACATCGCGCCCCTTGTTCTTGTAGTTTTTCAGCCTCAGGTGCTACGGTAAATTCATTGTAGTTTTTAACGCGTTCGTTAGGAGTAATCGACGTCTCATTTAGTCGATCGTATTCCCTAAATCCTCTGATTTTTCCCATTTTAATTTTGTTTTTCAGTTTCTTGAGCAGCAAGCATTTCTAAAGCGCGTTTATAGTCGGTTGGCATTACTTTAATAAACTTTTTTGCTGCTTTTGGCCAATTGTTAAGTATTGCCTTGGCTTTTTGGCTTTTTGTATAATCTACATGGTTTTGTAATAAAGAGGAAACCGTTTGAAGGTCCTTTTCTTGTAGGTCTTCCAATTCAACCATTTCAAGATTAAATTTTTTCTCATCAAATGTTCCGTCATCACTGTACAAATAGGCAATACCCCCACTCATACCTGCAGCAAAATTACGCCCAAAATCACCCAGAATTAAAGCGATTCCGCCGGTCATATATTCACAACCGTGATCTCCAATGCCTTCTACCACAGCTTTTGCACCAGAATTACGTACACAAAAACGCTCGCCCGCAATTCCATTGATATAGGCCTCGCCCTTGGTTGCACCGTAAAGCGCTACATTGCCAATTATGACGTTTTCATGGGGTACAAAAGTGGCTTTTTCAGGCACCTGGGCAACAAGCGTTGCTCCAGAGAGTCCCTTTCCAAAATAGTCATTGGCGGTTCCTATCACTTTCATGAACAATCCATGAGTGGCAAATCCACCAAAACTTTGACCTGCAGTTCCTGTAAACTTCAAACTTAGGGTATCTTTTGGTAATCCCTCAGCTCCGTGTGTTTTAGAAATTTCATTGCTCAAAATGGCCCCCACAGTTCGGTTGGTATTTTTAATTCGATATTCTAAATGTTGTTTTTCTTTTCGGTATAACGCTGGGTGTGCATGGCTTAAAATTTCAAAATCCAAAACATTTTCTAGTTGATGGTCTTGTTTTTTTGTATTGCGTACTCCAAATTGAGAAGGAACTTCAGGCTTATGTAAAATTGCCGATAAATCTAGACCCTGCGCCTTGTAATGGCCTAGGGCTTTCTTCATATTGAGTTTTTGAGATTGTCCGACCATTTCGTCTATGGTTCGAAATCCAAGGTCAGCCATAATTTGACGTAATTCTTCAGCAACAAAATACATGTAGTTAATTACATGTTCGGGTTTTCCTTTAAAGTTTTTACGTAGCTCAGGATCTTGAGTAGCAATTCCAACGGGGCAAGTATTTAAATGACACGCACGCATCATAATACAACCTGAAGCAATAAGTGGGGCAGTAGAAAATCCAAATTCTTCAGCTCCCAATAAACACGCTATAGCAACGTCGCGTCCTGTTTTCATTTGTCCGTCACACTCTAGTACAATCCGACTTCTAAGGTCGTTCATAACTAAGGTTTGTTGCGCTTCAGCAACACCCAATTCCCACGGAAGGCCGGCATGTTTTAGGGAGGTTAAAGGGGAGGCTCCTGTACCCCCATCATAGCCCGAAATTAAAATCACATCGGCTTTGGCCTTAGCTACACCAGCAGCAATAGTGCCTACCCCAACCTCAGACACCAATTTAACATTGATTCGCGCTTCTCGATTTGCATTTTTTAAATCAAAAATTAATTGTGCTAAATCTTCAATTGAATAAATATCATGATGCGGAGGGGGAGAAATTAGCCCTACATATGGGGTGGAATTTCTTACAGACGCTATATATGGATTTACTTTTGGTCCGGGTAACTGTCCGCCTTCTCCGGGTTTAGCCCCCTGTGCCATTTTAATTTGGATTTCTCTTGCGGAACTCAGGTAATGGCTTGACACTCCGAAACGGCCTGAGGCAACTTGTTTAATGGCAGAGTTTTTCCAATTGCCATCTTTGTCGGGTTGAAAACGTTGAACGTCTTCGCCACCTTCACCCGAATTGCTTTTCCCTCCAATTCGATTCATCGCAATAGCTAAATTTTCATGGGCTTCTTGGCTAATGGAACCCAATGACATTGCCCCAGTTTTGAATCGCTTTACAATAGCTGTCCAAGGTTCAACTTGATCAAGAGGAATGGGGTCAAAACTTGAAAATTCGAATAATCCCCTTAGGGTCATTAGCTTTTCATTTTGTTCGTTAACCATTTTAGAAAAAGCGTCATAGCTTTCGGGTTTATTCAGCCTTACGGCTTGTTGTAAACTGGCTATCGTTTGGGGATTAACGGCATGGGCTTCTCCATCACGTCGCCATCGGTAATCGCCTCCAATTTCTAGAGGTAAACCAATTGCAGATTCGTGTAAATAGGCTTTGCTGTGCCGCAGTTGAATTTCCTTTTCAATTTCGTATAAACCAATTCCCTCAATACGTGTGGGAGTATTGTTGAAATAGGTATCAACAAATTTTTTAGAAAGGCCAAGGGCTTCAAAAATTTGGGCTCCACGGTAAGAATGTAAAGTGGAAATACCGATTTTATTCATCACTTTAATTATGCCTTTGGCAATGGCTTTATTAAAGTTTTCAATTGCTGGAGCTACTTCAAGGTTTATTTTGCCAACGGAAACTTCATGGGCAATGATTTCATTTACCAAGTAAGGGTTTATGGCACTTGCTCCATAACCGAAAAGTAAGGCAAAATGATGGGGTTCTCTGGGTTCAGCCGATTCTACAATAATGCCTAATTGCGATCTTTTTTTGCGTTTTTTTAAGGCGTGATGTGTGTGTGCGGTGGCTAATAACATCGGAATTGGAGCCAAAGCAGGAGACACTCCTCGGTCAGACAAGATTATTATGTTAGCCCCCTGGGTAAGCGCTGATTCAACATTTTTAATCATGTCCTCCAAAGCATTTTCTAAACCGTTCAGACCACTATTAATTTCATAAAGAGTAGAAATACTGACCGCTTTAAAATCATCACTTTCTATAAATTTAATTTTATCCAAATCCTCATTTGAAATTACGGGATTTTGAATGTTAAGTTTTTTTGCATGTTGTGCTGATATTTCAAACAAATTGTATTCCTTTCCTATGCTTAAACTGGTATCGGTTACAATTTCTTCCCGTATACCGTCTAAAGGGGGGTTAGTAACTTGAGCAAAAAGTTGCTTGAAATAATTATACAACAGTTGAGGTCGGTTAGATAATACGGCAAGTGGGGTATCGGTTCCCATTGATCCAATGGCTTCCTTACCGCTAACAATCATGGGAGTAAGGATTGTTTTTAAATCTTCTTGAGTATATCCAAAGATTCGAAGTCGTGTCTCAAAACTTTCTTTTTCTGTAGGGGTAATATTTCCTGTGTAGGGCACCTCTTTAAGGTGTAACAGATTTTCATTTAACCATTTATTATAAGGGCGTAGGGTGGTAATTTCTCGTTTAATTTCTTCGTCTTCAATGATCCGTCCCTCATCCATATTCACCAAAAACATTTTTCCCGGTTCAAGACGACCGTGACGTTCGATGTTTTCAGGAGCGATATCTAAAACGCCTGTTTCGGAAGACATTACCACGTAACCGTCTTTAGTAACGGAATAACGAGAAGGGCGAAGTCCGTTCCGATCTAAAAGTGCACCAATGTATTTTCCATCGGTAAAAGGAATAGAGGCCGGACCGTCCCAGGGTTCCATAATACAAGCACTGTACTGATAAAAAGCTTTTTTATCTGCATCCATGCTGCTGTGCTTTTCCCAAGCCTCAGGCACAAGCATCATCATTACTTCAGGTAGTGACCGACCTGTGGCTAAAAGAAGTTCTACCACCATATCCATTGAGGCGGAGTCCGATTTTCCGGGTAGAATAACAGGAAGTATTTTTTGTATGTCAGCGCCAAACAAGTCGCTTTTTAAAAGTTCTTCTCGGGCTTGCATACGGCTTACATTTCCTCGATAGGTATTGATTTCACCATTGTGACACATGTATCGGAAGGGTTGTGCTAAATCCCAAGTAGGAAAGGTGTTTGTTGAAAAGCGTTGATGTACTAAAGCCAATCGGGTTACTACAGTGGGTTCAGATAAATCTCGGTAATATCCTTTAATGTCTTCAGGAATAAGAAGCCCTTTGTAAATTAAGGTGTGTGTAGACAAACTGGGCAAATAGAAATAACCTGCTTGCGAAAGTTTGGATTGGAGTACGGTGTGTTCTGTAATTTTTCGAGCGCAATAGAGCTTAACATTGAACTCGTGATCCGAAAGTGTGTTGGCCCCTCTACCAATAAACACTTGCATAATGTAAGGTTCTGTTTGAGCCGCAATACTTCCTACAACATCAGGATTTACGGGCACTTTTCGCCAGCCTAAAACACTAAGCCCCTGCCGGGTAATTTCTGATTCAAATACATTGATGCAGTAGGTGCGTTGGTTTTCTTTTTTGGGAAGAAAGACCATACCCACTGCGTATTGATGGGGAGCAGGGAGTTCAAAACTACATTGTGCGCTAAGAAAATCGTGGGGTATTTCAATAAGAATTCCTGCACCGTCTCCAGTTTTACCATCTGAACTCACAGCCCCACGGTGTTCAAGCTTGTCTAAAATATCAAGCGCTTTGTGAATAATATCGTTTGTCTTCTTACCTTGAAGACTACAGATAAATCCTGCACCGCAGTTGTCGTGTTCGAAGGCGGGATCATACAATCCTTGTTTAGCTGGCAACATAAATGTAAATTTTTGAGAGGCTATAAAAATAATAATGAATTTTTCATTAAAATCATAAAAACCAGCCTTAATTCTTAGCATTTTTAAATTTGCAATATTTTAAAACACTAATGGGTAAAAATGTAATATTCGGCTCTAAAAATGAATAATCTATAATTTTACTTTCTTTGTTATTCATAATTGAGCAGTCATGCGATTCTGAATGGAAATAAAAGACTACCATGTCATTGGATTAATGTCAGGAACCTCCTTAGATGGAATGGATTTAGTTTACGTCCATTTTTCCTACAAAAACGAATGGAATTTTGACATTAAAGCCGCTCAAACCTTTCCCTACAGTAGGGAATGGGTATCTACTTTACAAACTATTATAACCAAATCCCGTCAAGAAATTGAACAGTGTGAATCGGAATTTGTTGCCCTTATTGCAGCTACAATAAAAACCTTTTGCGCAAACTATGCCCTAAAAAATATTGATGCCGTTTGTTCGCATGGGCACACGCTTTTTCACGAGCCTGAAAAGGGACTTACTTTTCAAATGGGAAATCAACCCCAACTGGCTCAACTGTTGGGATTGCCCGTTGTATGTGATTTTAGAAAACAAGATGTAAACTACGGTGGACAAGGGGCTCCACTAGTTCCTATCGGAGATGCTTTGCTCTTTAAAAAGTTCAGTTCCTGCCTTAATTTGGGAGGATTTGCTAATGTTTCCTTTTCAAAAAATAAAAAAACTATCGCCTTTGATATAGGGGCGGTAAATACCGTATTAAATCTACTAGCTCAACAGCTCAACAAACCCTTTGATGAAGGTGGAAAATTGGCAAGAAGTGGACAATGCATCACTCCGTTGATGGCTCGGTTAAATGCTATTGATTTTTATCAAAAAAAACCTCCAAAATCTTTAGGGATTGAATGGGTAAACGCTGTTGTGATGCCCTTATTAGTTAAATTTAACACTTCTAAAACAGAAGACCTTTTAACTACTTACACCTTGCATATAGCAAAACAAATCGGACAACAATTTAAAAAAGCAGATACGGTATTGGTTACAGGAGGGGGAGCCAAAAACACGTATTTATTAGAGTGTATTAAAAAAAATTCGGAGGCTCAATTTATCCTTCCAGAAGACGAAATCATCGATTTTAAAGAAGCCCTTATTTTTGGATTTTTAGGTGTACTGCGACTTCGAAATGAGATTAATTGTTTGGCCTCAGTTACTGGTGCATCCAAGGATCACAGTAGTGGTACTATTTTTTACCCTTGAAATAGTATAGAGGACTTAGAATTTTATATTTTTAAGCCGAAAACCTTGAATTACTTATGGAAACCCTAGTTATAGTCCTTTTTGTGTTAGGCTATTTAGCAATAACACTCGAACACAGTTTAAAAATTGACAAATTAATCCCCGCTTTGGCAATGATGGCGCTAATGTGGGCGATTATTGCCTTGGGTCACCTTCCCGTATTTGATGTGAATACAGAATTAAAGCAACTTGAGCCCACTCATTTGGAAGAAATTTTATTACATCATCTCGGAAAAACAGCAGAAATCATCATCTTTCTTTTAGGGGCAATGACCATTGTAGAAATCATTGATTATTTCAATGGATTTTTATCCATAAAGAAATTTATAAAAACAGAAAGCAAAAAAGGATTGTTGTGGATATTTGGAATTCTTGCTTTTATCCTTTCTGCCATTATTGATAACCTAACGGCTACAATTGTTTTGATTACCATATTACAAAAAGTTATTGCAGACCGTGAAACACGGCTTTGGTTTGCAGGTTTAATTATTATAGCTGCAAATGCGGGTGGTGCATGGTCGCCCATTGGAGATGTTACTACAACCATGCTGTGGATTGGCAAAAAAGTAACTACAGGACAATTAATAATTCACGTGCTTTTACCTTCGATAGTTTGCTTAATTCTACCGATACTAGTTGCTTCATTTTTACCTGCCTTTAAAGGGAAAATTAGCATATCGGAAGATACTGAGCATACCAAAACTCATAAGCGTGGCGGAACCATGTTGTATTTAGGGTTAGCTGCAATAGTATTTGTTCCTATTTTTAAGACAATTACGCATTTACCCCCTTATGCGGGAATGATGTTGTCTCTTGCTGTAGTAGCTACTTTCGCAGAAATTTTTAGTAAATCTAAAATTAATATTACGTCATTAGATGCAGAAAGTGATGCACACCAAACTTCAAGCCCCGTACATAAATCGTTATCAAAAATTGAGCTTCCCAGTATTTTATTTTTTCTAGGGATTTTACTTGCCGTTGCCGGGTTGGAGTCATTAGGGATGCTCTTTAATTTTGCCGAAGGCCTAAACAACGCCATACCCAATACTGATGTAGTTGTAGCCCTTTTAGGTGTTGGTTCTGCCGTAATTGACAATGTGCCTTTAGTAGCTGCAAGTATGGGTATGTTTTCTATGCCCATTGACGATCCAGTATGGCATTTAATCGCCTATTCGGCGGGTACAGGAGGAAGCATGCTAATTATTGGCTCTGCCGCAGGAGTTGTAGCTATGGGAATGGAAAAAATAGATTTTTTCTGGTATTTCAAAAAAATTGCTGGATTAGCCTTAATTGGATTTTTAGGTGGATTTATAACCTTTGTTCTCTTACGGGATTATATTTTATAAAAACAAAAGAATTTTTTCAATATTCTAGCGTTTATACATTGTAACTTTAGCCATTTATGAGACTACTTTTTCAAGAACCTGCTCCCCTTCAAATGGAAAAAACCCTTTCCTTATTTGAATTAATACAAAGCGGAGGATTAGGGGGCCAGCTTATCATAGGGATATTGTTCGTTTTGCTATTGGTCGTAGTCTATATTTATTTTGAACGTCTATTTGCCATACGTGCAGCGGTAAAAATTGCACCTAGTTTTATGCCTCAAATTCGAAGTTTTGTTATAAGTGGAAAACTCGAAGGCGCACAACAATTGTGTTTACAGGAAAATGTACCTGTAGCTCGACTCGTTTCAAAAGGATTATCACGCATTGGCCGCCCCCTTGAAGACATTAATACAGCCATTGAAAATGCGGGTCGTTTAGAAGTGTATCAATTAGAAAAAAACATCAGTATACTGGCTACAATTGCTGGTGCTGCTCCTATGTTAGGATTTTTAGGTACGGTTATCGGAATGATACTTTCCATTTTTGAAATTTCCAATGCGGGGGGAAATATTGATATGCAACTTTTAGCCAATGGTCTCTATACGGCGATGACCACAACTGTAGCTGGGTTAATAGTGGGTATTTTAGGATACATCTGCTACAATCATTTGGTGGTTAAAACCAATAAAGTTGTCTATCAGATGGAGGCTACCAGTCTAGAATTTTTAGACTTACTTAACGAACCGGCATAAAATGAACTTAAGAGGACGCAACCAAATCAAGCCGGAGTTTAACATGTCTTCGATGACCGATGTTGTCTTCTTGTTGCTCATTTTTTTTATGATTGCCTCTACCTTAGCAAAACAACTAAATACGATTGAAGTCAAACTACCCCAAGCCGATGGGAAAAGTGAAAATCGCAATACTGCTGTAATTACCCTTACGAATTCAGGGCAGTATTTCCTGAATGAAAACCCGGTGAGTAAAAATTCATTAGAACGCGAAATGATAGCCGCACTAACAAATACTTCAGCGCCATCTATTGTTTTACGTGCCGAAAAACAAGTGGCCTTAGATGCTGTAGTTTATGCCATGAACATTGCAAATAAAAACGGTATAAAAGTTGTATTGGCTGTAGAAACTCCATCGCGTTAGAATGAAACTTTTTGACACTCCACACAAACAAAAATCAGCCGGCTTAACGTTTACGGTAGCGTTACTTCTTCTGTTGTTGTTTTTTCTATTGGGGTTAACTTATTACGATCCTCCTGTGCAATACGGTATGGAACTGAATTTTGGCACCTCTACTCAAGGGCAAGGGGAAGAACAAACTCAGGTGGCAGAGTCTTCACCTCAAAACAACCCAATCACTCCTCCCATAGAAGAACAAGAAATTAGCCCCCCTGCCGAAGCTGCAGTTCTTGACACCACAGTTGAGGAAGTTATTACAGAAAAAGAATCTCCAATTACGGTTCCAAAAGAAGTGACAGAAAAGCCAGCTTCCAAAGCAGTACCTCAAGAAACCAAAGCAGTTCCTGAACCTCCAAAAATATCAGATGCTACAAAAAATATGGTTTCCAATTTACTTTCAAACAAAGAAACAAAAGCGGAAGAAGTGCAAGGAGAAGGGAACGATAATGTTTTGGGAGACAAAGGAAAAGTTGAAGGAAACCCTTACGCAAGTACGTACTATTCTACAGCCGGTTTAGGAGGATTGGGTAAAGGGTATGGATTAAACGGAAGAAATTTACTTTCCAGCGGAAAAGTAGTTCAAGACTGTAATCAAGAGGGTATAGTAGTTGTTCGAATCACGGTAAACAATCAAGGACAAGTCATTGCAGCTGAACCGGGGGTAAGAGGGAGTACCAACACCCACCCTTGTTTATTAAAACCGGCTCAAGAAACCGCGCTTTTGCACCAATGGTATCCAGACAACCAAGCACCAGCAGAACAGATAGGTTTTGTGGTTATACAATTTAAATTAGGGGAATAAGCCTTGACTAGCTACACACGTACTTTAGATTGGATGTATGCCCAACTGCCCATGTATCAAAGGAAGGGAGCGGCAGCCTATCGCCCGGGTCTAGACGCTGTTTCGCTTTGGGATGATTATTTGGGAAACCCTCATAAAGCCTATAAGACAATTCATGTGGGGGGTACTAATGGAAAAGGTTCGACTACCCATATTATGGCTTCCATTTTGCAAACAGCGGGTTACAAAACAGGCATATATACTTCTCCTCATTTACTTGATTTTAGAGAACGTATAAAGGTAAATGGGAAGATGATTTCCAAAGCGGAAGTCGTAGATTTTATTGATCAACACAAGCCGTATATTGAAAATCACCAATTGTCATTTTTTGAAATGACGGTAGGGATGGCCTTGACCTATTTTGCGATGAAAGAGGTTGATTATGCTGTAATTGAAGTGGGGTTAGGGGGGCGTTTAGACGCAACCAACATCATAACCCCAGCAGTATCTGTAATAACAAATATTGCCCTTGATCACACCCAATTTTTAGGAACAACCCGAGTGGCAATTGCTGGAGAAAAAGCAGGTATAATTAAGAAAGGTGTACCCGTTGTTTTAGGAGAAAACGATGAGGAAACAAAGCCTGTTTTTGAAAAAAAAGCAAAAGAAGAAGAAGCCCCTCATGTGTATGCTCTCCCTTATGATGAGCAATGGAAAACAGATTTACTGGGGACGTATCAACGGCAAAATATTGCAACAGCAGTAACCGCTTTAGGCCAATTACAGGACAATAAAATCACTCCTTTAATACTTCAAAAAGGACTCACCCAAGTAAAAAAACAAACCCAATTTATGGGGAGATGGCAGGAGGTGGGAAATACCCCAAAAGTTGTTTTAGACGTGGGACACAATCCCGCGGGTATACGGGTATTGGTGACTCACTTAAAAACACTTTCATATTCTCATTTACATTTGGTCATGGGATTTGTAAAGGAACGTGATGTAAATGCTGTCCTTGATTTGCTTCCCCAAACAGCTAATTTTTATTTTAGCACTCCTCTAATTGACCGAGGGCTTTCTTTGACTGAACTTAAAGCGACTTTAAAAAAGAGTCCCCTTCATTTGTCTTATTTTGAAAGCCTGCCCCTTGCTTTTGAGGAGGCAAAACGGAAAGCGGAAAAGAAGGATCTTATTCTGGTTTGCGGGAGCACATTTGCAGTTTCAGAAATATTAGCCCACTTAAAAATAATTAAAGATGAATAGTTTGCTTTTTTCGTATAAAGTTTATCTTTGCGCACCAAATGAATCTTATTTAACAAATAAGGGCGCTTAGCTCAGTTGGTTCAGAGCACTTGGTTTACACCCAAGGGGTCGGGGGTTCGAATCCCTCAGCGCCCACATACTTAAAAAGAGATATATAACCTATGTCTCTTTTTTTATACCCATTATTCTCTAAACTTTTTCCATTCTCAAACTCTATTCCATAACCTTTTTTCCCTACGTTCACCTTCATTCTAATCCCATATCTCTTCCCAATATTATCTCCTTCTAAATAATCTACACTTATCCACTCAACATATTTTTCAATAATCCTCTTTTTATCTTCAAATCTTTCCAAACTCCAATCCTTATACAACTCATCTTTCATTAAATCCATCCACCCATCAATACTATTCACATCATCATATCTATCAATCTCTACGTCTAACTTTTTAATCTTTCCTCTAATACTTTTATTCCTTTTACCTTTTCATTACCCAATATTCTTCCAACTAATCCACCATCAATCCTATATCCATTAATATCATTTCCATACTTTTTGATAATCCTACTCTCAACATCACTATAAAACTTAATATCCTTTCTTAGATACACTTTGTATATCTCTTTAATCACTTCACTTTCTAACTCATCGATATACCATTTATCTTCCTCTTTGTTTTTCTTCCAACCAAATCCAACATTACTTAATCCTTTCCCATCTCTCCATTTCTTTAACTTCCCCTCATACATTCTTCTTTTAATCTTCCTTACTTCATAATCACTTATTACATTTCTGATATTGTATTCCAAACTTCCACTATCATCAAAAATGTTTTTCTCTTCAAACCCAACAAATACCTTAACACCACTTTCCTCAACTAACTTTCGGAAATAAATCATTACTTCAACATCCCTCACCATTCTATCCCAATCATACAACCATATCCCTTCTATTTCTTTGTCAAATATCTTTCTCTCTAAAACACTAAAAACATCTCTATCACCACCTAACTTCCTTCCACTTACAACTTCACTAAAAACTTCATATTCATATCCTTTCGAAGGGAACAACTACAAAGATATTCGTATTGAAAAACATAAAGCCCTAAAAAAAAGACTTTAGAGTTTACGTTTTATGAAAATTAAAAATAATTTAATCCCAAAGAAGTTAAATTTATGCTAAGAAGGATTAAAGTGCTTGAATGATTTTTATCACCTCGGCATCATTCTTTATATGGGCTTTGGAAAACTGTTTTTTTTGTGTCTCCGACAGCTCTAAAACGGCAAAGAATTCCTTCCGGTTTTTGGGCATTTCCATCAACGCTCCATTTACGATCAAATACTTTTTTTCAAAACGTTTGATCTTTGTTTCAATAAGACCCATTGTTTTGGAAGGCACTTCTAACAAACGTACCTCGTGGGTTTTGACGAACTGCACACGCGCATTAGCGGCTAATTCTTCAAAATAGGCCTTTCCTTGCAACAACTTATTGGTAGGGATAAATACATGTCCGTCCAAAACAATTTTGGAAATCCCTTCTGCATTAATCAGATAGAGCTCGTCTTCAAACAATAACTCAAATTGATCGGTAAATAAATTATAATTGGCTTCCACTTGAAAAAAGCGTTCCGCATCTTTCTTTCTATACAAAGCACCCTCAGCAAAATCCTCTTTATAATATACCGACCCTTTTAGACCGCTGATGTATTGATTGCTATAGACCTGATCAATTTTTTGTAGTGCAAATACATTGAGATTGTTGCTAAAAACATTGGATGACTCTGAGGCCACAAATTTGCCTTGCCCAAAGGTATAGGAGGACATCAATATCGCGAGACTGAGTATTATTTTTTTCATAGCAAGTAGAATTTAAATCAAATAAAGGTAAATAAAAAAGGCCGGCTATGACGCCAGCCTTTTTCTATTATATTGGATATAAATTAGTTTACATCCCAGAAAATCTTCACGGTTTTCAAATCTCCTCCAATGGCAGAAATAGCTGCATTTAAAGAAGTTCCGTTCAACTGTGCTTCATCTGTTGGATACAATATACGCGTAGGGATATCTCCGTAGGTCAATCCTTCTACTACATTAAGTATCGGCTTGTCAAGTAATCTCCAAGTTGTCCAGCCTTCGTAAGGAATGTTGTACATAGCGATCCACTTTTGCGTAGCGATTTTGGTTTTCCAATCTCCAGTAGCGGTTTCATAAGCAACCGATTCTTGCGCAAGATAGTCGGCCACATCCGTTGCAGAACCACCCCATTCTTCAATAGAAGCAGCAATTCCTGCATGATAGTGATCGGCTTCTGTGCCCGGAACATTGAATCCTCTAGCCGCTGCTTCGGCAAGTAAGAAATGAACTTCTGCAGCAGAGATGATATTTCCTTTTAAATCAGGCTTTTTCATCAAGTTAGAGATTGCACTAAAGCTAGACGCTGCATTGGCAGTACCATAGACACCTCCGGAATAAATCCCATCACGAGTTTCAAAAAATGCAGGACGACGTGGGTCATTCAAGTCATTTAAAACATCGATGAAAGTATTCGCTCCAACGTAGTCGATACGTCCACTTTGTACCAAATCTACCCAAACTGGGTTGGTATTGGGTGCATCGGGAAGGTAGTTCAAACCAAAGTTATCTGCATTGTCAGCGATTGCGCCAGCAGCAGCTTCGGCTGCTTTTTGCCCTGCCACGGAAGTATTCACATCGGCCAAACGCATGGCCAAACGCAATTTGAGCGCGTTGGCTGCTTTTTTCCATTGTGACATATCGCCCCCATAGATAGGATCTTGACCGGCAGAAAAACCGCTTCCACTTCCCATACTTGAAATGGCAGCATCGATGCGGGTCAACAAATCTGCATAAATAGTCGATGCATCGTCATATACGGGACTTGCGTTGTCAGTATCCAAAGCTTCAGAGTAAGGAACATTTCCGTAAGTATCTACAAGAACACTAAAGGCAAAAACCTCCATGAAATTGATGATTCCCAATTGGGCAGCGCTATCAGCTCCACCTTCTTCAGTTATAATTTCACGAGCTCCTTTCAAATCTTGCAATACATTGCGATAAACGGCGCTCCAAATGTTATTCCGAAGACCGGATTGCGTGTACTGACTTGTTTCAGGATAGGTCGTCTGTGCCCAATATTGAGCATAGAGACGGTTTGCATGCCAACCATTTAACAAATCAAACATGTTAATTGCAGCATTGGAAAACAATCCACTTGCTGGTACCACGGTGGGATTTTTTTTATCAATATTAAGGGTTTCGTCAACATCACATGAGGTGACCGCGAAAATAATACTGAAAAGTAATATATATTTTTTCATCTTCATAATTATTAAAATTCAATATTTAAGCTCAAACCTACGGTACGTAGTGTAGGATATGAACCTGATAGGTACCCTTGTGCGTTACCGGCACCTAGACCTGATTCAGGATCAGCAAAAGGAACATTTTTGTGGATGATCCACAAGTTTCTTCCTGTCAACGAAAGGTTGGCTGCAGTTACAGAACTACCAAAGGCATTGTTTGGAAGTTTGTAGGACAAGGACAATTCACGAAGTTTGATGTAAGAAGCATCGTATACTGTAAGTACACCTGGGTTTCTGCTAGAGTTCCCCCAGTAGTATGCACCACCGTAGTAGTCTGCACGAGCACGTACGGTGTTCACCGCTCCGTCTTCTGTTACACCTTCATTCAATACACCCCCACCATCGGCAACAGCGTCACGAACAGGATTTCCTAGATCGTTCAAACCACCGGTGTAGTCAGGTAACCCTGTACCTTGGCCGTAGTGCATATCAAGAGAATAAACATCTCCTCCTTTTTGCATGTCAATCAAGAAGCTCAACGCTACATCTTTGTAAGTAATACGGTTGTTGATACCTCCGTTCCACTCTGGGTTTACGTCTCCAATGACTTGATCTGCAACAGCTTTGTAATAACCACTAGAGTTAATTACTTTGTTTCCGTTTGAATCGAATTCAAATCCAGTTCCACGAATGGTACCGTAAGGTTGACCTAAGGTGGCATTAACAGTGATTCCTCCTTGGTAAGAACCTAAAACGATATTTTCGGTATCTCCATATAGAGAAACTACTAGGTTTTTGTTTTGTGCCCAGTTGACATTAACATCCCAATTCAAATCTTGAGAACGAATAGGAGAAACATTTAATCCTACTTCTATCCCTTTGTTTTGAATTTCACCGGCATTCACCCATTTGTTAGAGAATCCTGTGGCAGAAGTTACTGCTACGGGCATCAACTGATTTTCGGTGTTTTTAGTATACCATGTTAAATCCAAACCTACGCGGTTGTCAAACATTCTAGTTTCCAAACCAAATTCAATTTCTTTGGTTTTTTCAGGAACCAAGTTTGAATTTTGTTTTGTAGAAGGATAGGTAAATAAGGATGCACTACCAAAGTTGTTTACAACGCCAAAGGTGTCGTATACGTTGTTGGCACCTAGGTCATTTCCAACCTCAGCATAGCCTCCACGAATCTTACCAAACTGCAACCAAGTTAAATCATCCAATAAACTGGAGAAAATCAAACTGGTACTTGCTGCATAATAGTTGTATGAATTGTTATCTACAGGAAGTGCAGAAGAAATATCATAACGATCGGTCAATTCAAGATACAAGAAGTTTTTATATCCTAAAGACGCTTGCGCGTAAATACCATTTACTTGTTTGCTACTAATTCCTTCAATAGGAAGTGGAACAGAATTCGCTGAGTTACTCAATGAAAATAAGTTCGGCACTTTAAGACCTCCTGAAGTAGACTGACGATAGAAAGAATAGTCGTTTTTACGAATGTTCAAACCTGCAATCGCAGCAATGCTTAGGTCTTCGGTGATATAGTTGTCGTAGTTCAACATAAAATCGTAGTTGTATTCACTCGATTGAATGTCCGTACGATCATATCCTGAAGATTCCTGAGCATTTAATACACCAAACCAGTTGGCTACAGAACCGTTGGCTCTTCGCTCTTCTCTAAGTTCGTTGTAAGTATCCACAGATGCTTTTACTGTAAAGTCTAAACCATCAGTAAGGTTATAGGTAGCAAAAACATTTCCAAATAAACGATTACGGTTATCGGTTTGGAAGTTTTCAAAACGCGTCCAGTATGGGTTGTCCCAATATAAGGGAGTCAATACAGAGTCGCCAACACTGGCCAAGTGGTTCCAAGAATAGTTCATTCCGGTTTGCTCATAGATGTCTTTTTGATCAGCAACATCTACGTTCACTTGCCACCATTGTCTAAACATGGTCATAATGTTATCATTATATCCGGTAGAGTTTCTTCCTGTTGTTCTTTGAAAGTTGATATTGGCACTAGAGCCTACAGTCAAACGATCAGTAGCATTGATGGTTCCATTCATGCTGATCGTGTTCTTGTTCAACTTTGAATTGGGAAGCATCCCTGAAGTATCGAAATTGGTATAACCAACACGATAGGTAGAATTTTCATTTCCTCCAGAAAAATTGACGGAGTTGTTGTAGGTGATCGCTGTTTCAAAAAATGTAGCAGGACCGTTTGCTGCAGCTACGTATGGTGTCGCTGTCTTATAGTTTCTGTGCTCTGGCACAAAAGCATCCCACTGATACACCAAAGTACCATCCAAAGGCGCTCCATAAGAAGCATCATCGTAGGTAGGCACAACTAAATCGTCTACACCATCTCCATTCACATCCACATCTTCGAAATAGCCTGTTGACCCGTAATAACGACCGTAACCTGCTCCGTATCCGTCTTGATACGTCAAGAAGGTAGATTTGTCAATTTGACCTACCGTTACATTAGAGCTTAAGGTCATTTTGGATTTTCCAGCTTTTCCTTTTTTGGTAGTAATTACAACTACCCCATTCGCACCACGAGAACCATAGATGGCCGATGCAGCAGAACCTTTCAAAACGTTGATCGATTCAATATCGTCGGGGTTAATGTCAGAAGCAGCGTTACCATAATCATAACCGGTACTTCCTCTTGTTTGGTTTGAACTGTTGTTCAGACGGTTGGATACTGGGATTCCATCCACCACAAACAGGGGTTGGTTGTTTCCTGTCAAGGAACTGTTTCCACGAATCAAAAAGTTTGCAGAACCTCCAAAGTTGTTGTTGGCTTTAATTTGAACACCACTGATCTTTCCAGAAAGTGAATTCACCACGTTGTCAACTTTAACGGTAGAAACTTCAGACCCTTGTATCTCTTGAGAAGAATACCCGAGAGATTTCTTCTCTCTGGCAACACCAAGTCCAATAACTACTACTTCGGTAAGTTCGTTCCCCGCCGAAAGTGCGATGGTAAACGAACCTCCTTGGCTTACATCTAGCACTGAAGATGCATAACCCACAAAACTTACTTCAATGGACGCCCCACTGCCAACAGTGATGGTAAAATTCCCATCAAAGTCTGTAGTGACTCCATTGTTGGTACCAACTTCTAGGATTGTAGCACCGGGCAAGGCTACGCCTTGATCATCGGTGACAACACCAGAAATGGTTTCTTGTGCAAATGCAGTCGCCAGGCCCATGATGCACAAGAGCATTGTTTTCTTAATGTAATTCATAACCTATTTTTAAATAAGTGTTAATAATGGAACAAACTTATAAAAATTTGTTAAATTAAACCCCATCCAACCAAAACCTAATAAGTACTCTCGGATTACAATTATTATTGTAAACAAATCTCTTTTTTCCTACAATCAACTTTTTAACATTTTTTTTAATTGTCTAGCGTGTTACTTTTTTCGATGATTGCTGTCTTAATAATAGATTGGTTACTAGTAGACCTGCCCGGTAGATTTTCTTTTGATAAAAAAGGTACTATTGAACTAATGTTTTAAGCAATATCGGGCAGGTTTTTTTAATTACTTGTTCTTTACCCTAAGGTTCCGTTTTAATTTTTTATTTTAGAAAAAAATAGTCTAATGCAACGCTTAGGTATTACGGATCGCTTTTCTTTTTTAATTATCCTCCTTTTTTACGGTATCACCCTCACTGTGGGTTATTATTTATTAAAAGATTACAATCCCAAAACAGTCGAGGCAAAGCACGCTAAAAAATTGGTGCATCTTGTATTAATAACATTTAATGAGGATTTAACCCCTGACACACTAAACTCAATTGAAGATGCAGCCTATGGATTACAGCAAATACCTGGTGTTGAATCTTTGCATTTTGGAACAAATGTATCTCCCGAAGGATTGGGGAGAGGATACACCCATAGTTTAACCATGAAATTTTCTAGAGCAGTAGATCGGGATAGCATTTACCTACCGCATCCGATACATCAAAAGTTTGTGACCCTTTTTGTACCCCACACAGAATCAGTATTGGTGTACGATTTTTGGGAATAATTACCCAGCGATAATTTTTTGAATTTTATCTTGCTCTTCTCGTGCAAGATCAGCGTCTACTAGTATGCGTCCACTATGCTCATCAGTAATAATTTTATTACGTGAGGCAATTTCCAATTGTACTTGTGGAGGGATAGAGAAATACGAACCTCCAGAGGCACCTCTTTCAATAGCAACAATAGCTAAACCATTTTTCACACTAGAACGAATCCGTTTGTAGGCATTAATCAAACGCTCTTCGATTGACTTTTCAAATTCCTGAGATTTTTTTTGTAAAAGATCTTCTTCTTTTTGAGTTTCTTTAAGAATTGTGTCTAATTCTCCTTTTTTAGCCTCTAAGTGTTTGTTGCGCTCCTCAAGAGTGGTACTAACTTGCTCTAGAATTTCTTGTTTTTGTTCTATACGAGCCTTAAACTCCTTTATTTTTTTCTCTGCTAGTTGAGTTTCTAGTTCTTGAAATTCTTGTTCTTTTACAATAGAGTTGTATTCTCTGTTATTACGAACGTTTTTAAGTTTTTCTTCGTATTTTTTATGTAATTCCTTAGCCGATTCAATCGTATTTTTCTGCTCAGCTATACCGTGCTCACTTTCTTTGATTTCGGCATTTATTTTTTCAATCTTGGTTGTTAACCCTGCAATTTCATTTTCTAAATCTTCAACTTCGAGAGGCAATTCACCTCTTAAGTTTTTAATTTCATCAATTCTAGAATCGATTAATTGCAAGTCGTATAGGGCTCTTAGTTTGTTCTCTACAGTCGTTTCAGTTTTTTTTGCCATGATTAAAAGTAATTAACAGGATTTGTTATCGTCTCTGATAAAACGACTGCAAAATTAGGTAAATTTTTGCTAAGATGTTCAAATATTAATTTTTTGGTAAACTGTTCACTTTCATAATGACCTACATCAACCAATAAGAGGGATTCATCTCCTTGAAAAAAGTGATGGTATTTTAAATCTGCAGTAATAAAAGCATCGGCCCCTTGCTTTTTAGCTGCCTCAATTGCAAAACTACCCGAACCCCCTAATACCGCTACTTTATGAATGGGTTTTGAGGGGATGGAACTGTGCCTAAGCATTCCTGAGGGGACTGATTTTTTCACCTTATTCAAGAAGACTGAGCCTTCTAAAGGCGCTTGTAATTCACCAATTCTCCCCATACCTATTTCAGGATTTGGATTGTCTAAAGCCACAATATCAAACGCTACCGTTTCATAGGGATGACTTTCTTTAAGCGCGTTAATGACTTGAGCCGATAAATGAGAAGCAAACACCATTTTAATATTGACTTCTTCAACTTCGTTCCTTTTATTAATTTCTCCTTTAAAAGGATTGCTGTGATCATTGCCTTTAAACCGACCAGTGCCTGATACGCTGAAACTGCAATCAGAATAATTTCCAAGGGCACCCGCTCCACTTTTATGAAGGGCTTCAAGCACAGCCTCTACATGGTCATGGGGCACATAGGTGTTCAGCTTTTTTAGGCCTCCTGATTTGGGAATAAGGATTCGGCTATTCTCAATAGATAGCGCCTGGGCCAAAACACGATTAACACCCTCGGGATGATTGTCTAAGCGAGTGTGGAGCGCAAGAATTGATATTTCATGTTGTATAGCATATTGCACACAACGTTCTACATAGGTTTGCCCTGTTATCTTTTTCAATCCCGTGAACAAAATGGGATGAAAACAGACAACAAGATTGCATTTTTTAGTTTGGGCTTCCTGAAGTAGGGGTAAGGTACAATCTAAAGAAACGATTATTCCCGAGCACTTTTGGTTGAGATCTCCAACCAACAAACCCACGTTGTCAAAATCTTCAGCATAGGCACTGGGTGCCCATTCTTCTAGTACCTCAACAATCTCTTTAACAATCATGAACCTCTGTTGATTGACAAATATAATATTTATCTTAACAGCCATGAAAAAGCTCAATTTCTTAGGGTTTCCCATCGCCCTCCTTTATGGCCTAGGAATGCAGCTTCGCAATATGCTTTTTAAAAGCGGAATACTTTATTCCAATTCAATTCCTTTGCCGAGTATAGGCGTTGGCAATTTAAGTGTTGGAGGAACAGGAAAATCAGTAGTAATAATGTACCTCCTTGATTTATTGAGTGAAAGGAAAAAAGTGGGTGTTTTAAGTCGAGGCTACAAAAGAATCACAAAAGGAGTGTTACAAGCAGACAAAGACAGTTCTGCGGCTACTATAGGTGACGAACCCTACCAATTTTATAAGGCCTACCCCGGAATTGATGTTGTCGTCGCCGAAAAAAGACAAGAAGGGGTGCGACATTTTCAAGAATCTTTGCCCTCTGTTGAGGTATTGCTTCTTGACGATGTTTATCAGCATCAATATGTAACCCCAAGTTTGATGGTATTAACGACCTCTTTTGATGCACCATTTTATAGAGATTTTTTGCTTCCAGTAGGGAATTTACGCGAACCTAGAAACGGAAAATCAAGGGCAGATATTATTCTTGTGACTAAATGTCCAAGGGGTATTGATGCAAAACAAAAACAAGAGATTTTGAATGCCATAAAGCCTGCCTTACATCAGAAAGTGTATTTTACCACCATTAAATACAGTGAATGGATTCAAAACGAGACAGAGAAAAAGCATTTGAAGTCTTTTCTTACGGCCCCCTTTGTATTAGTGACTGGAATTGCGAATGCAGCTCCCTTGGTTAGCTACTTGCACGAATTAGGATTAGAATTTGAGCATTTAGCTTTTCCAGACCATCATTTATTCTCCAAAAAAGAGGCAGCAGAGATCGCCAAACAAAGTAAAGAACGTTTTATTTTAACTACCCAAAAGGACTATCACCGTTTACTGTTGAATTGGAAATCAACCCAGATTTATTATTTGCCTATCCAAATGCAATTTCTTTTTGCAGAAGAAGAGCAGCAATTCAAACACCAAATAGCGTCGGTAATGTAATTAGTGGATGTGTTTATGCGCTTTGTAAGAGGAGCGTACTAAGGGACCGCTTTCCACATGGCGAAACCCTAGATCTAAAGCAAAGGCCTCAAATTTTTTAAATGTTTCGGGCGTAACAAAAGATTGTACCGGCAGGTGTTTTTTGCTGGGTTGTAAATACTGACCTACGGTTACCACATCAACTGCCGCTTTGCGTAAATCGTGTAAGGTTTCAAAAACTTCATCCTCAGTTTCACCTAAACCGAGCATAATGCCTGATTTTGTTCGGCGTACTCCTTGTTCTTTCAAATATTGAAGAACGCCTAAACTGGTATCGTATTTCGCTTGTACTCGAACTTTTCGAGTCAATCGTTTTACGGTTTCCACATTATGCGACACTACTTCAGGGGCAACAGCAACTATGCGATCAATATTTCGTCGATTGCCTTGAAAATCCGGTATTAATGTTTCCAAAGTAGTTTCTGGATTCATACGTCGAATAGCGTTTACGGTTTCTGCCCAAAGAATAGATCCCATATCTTTTAAGTCGTCACGATCTACAGAGGTAATTACGGCATGTTTAATGTTCATTATTTTAATGGATTGGGCAACCTTTTCAGGTTCGGTCCAATCAACAGCCCCTGGGCGACCTGTCTGAACACCACAAAATCCGCAAGAGCGTGTACAAATGTTACCTAATATCATAAAGGTGGCGGTACCTTCTGCCCAACACTCGCCCATATTTGGACAACTCCCTGAGGTGCAAATGGTATTAAGTTTGTATTTGTCAACTAAGCCACGTAGTTCGGTATATTTTTTCCCAGTAGGTAATTTTACCCGAATCCACTCTGGTTTTTTTTGATGTTTAACTTCCTTTTCCTTTACGTCCATCGTCACTCTTTTGGGCAAAGATAAGGCAAAGCTTAAAGACTAAAAAGATAAAATAGAGAGAAGCCTGTCAGAAAAAGAATACCTAAAACACTTAATAGGTATAAGGGTTTTTTGGGACGGTGCTGCTCGGGCATCTCTTTACTTGTTACCAATTTAAAATTAAGAATGGCATACAGAGGGGCAGTTATAAAAGAAAGTACAGTAGCAATTTGAACCAATTGACCCATTTCAGACAATAAAAACATAAAAATAGCACAGGTTCCAAAAGCAAGAATCAAGATCCATTGTAAATAGAAGTTACGTTCTTTTTTAAGCAACAACTGAAGGGTTTTTGACATGGCTCTAGGCGAGGCATCAAGGGTGGTAATTGTGGTACTTAGCATAGTAGTAAATGCCGCAATTGCAATAATGATATATGCAGATTCACCCAAACTTGAAGTATATAACTGAATGAGTTGGTCTGCAAAAACACCTCCCTGATTTGAAAAGCTGGTTCCTGTTCCGTACATAACTAAAGCGCCTAAGCCAATAAAACAAAGGGCCAAGAAAACGGTTGCTACATATCCTACATTAAAATCAAATAAACTTTCTTTTAATGTTGTAGTTTTTGTTTTGTTTTTTTCAATACTCCAAATGGAATGCCATATCGATATGTCTAAAGGGGCGGGCATCCATCCGAGAAAAGCAATAAAAAAAAGCAATCCTGTTTCATACGGAAATACTTGAGAAAAAGATAACGTATCATCGTTATTGGAAAAGGCAATACTTACAGCGATAAGACTACTTAAGGCCATAACAATCATGATTACCTTTATGATTTTATCAAGCCATTGGTATTGACCTAAAATGAGTAGAACAGTACATAGACCCGTAATGAGGATACTCCAGGTAACAATATCATCACTAATCCCAAAAAGTTTAGAGGCTAAGCCTGCAGTAACCACTGTAACTGCACTTTGTATCGTAAACATAGTGCCCAGATTTAATACAAAATAGCCCAACAGGTATCCTTTTCCTAATTTATAATACCCATCCAAAAGAGTTTCTCCAGTAGCCATAGCATAGCGTGGTCCATATTGGAAAAAAGGATATTTAAAAAGGTTGATCAGCAATAAAGCCCACACTAAACCCCACCCGTATTCTGCTCCAGCACGAGTAGATTGGACTAAATGAGAAACACCGATGGCAGCTCCAGCAAAGAGCAATCCAGGGCCTAATTTTGATAGATTAATTTGCTTCACGTTCTAATAAGGTTGCTAACATTTTTTTGGCACGAAAGAGTTTCACCCGAATGCGTGACGCGGGTTCTTGAATTTCTTTCTCAATTTCTTTTAAGGACTTATTTTCAAAATAGCGAAGAATTAAAAGGGAACGGTACTGCTTTTTTAATAATCGTATTTGCCCTAATAAATGGTCTAAGTTTTGATCTGAAATCATGAGTTCCTCAGGGGATAAGGATTCACTTTGAAGGGCATGTGAAAGGTCTATTTCATCTTCAACATAGGAGGTTTTCAAGTTTTTTGACTTTCTGTACCGATCTATATGGTGGTTTTTCGCTAAGGTTATGATCCAAGAGATAAAGGGTTGATTTGTATCGTATAGGTCTAATCGATCAAATGCTTTTGTAAAGGTTTCAATGGCAATTTCTTCCGCTTCATTTTCGTTTGAAGTTCGTTGAAGTAAATAGGCATAAACCGAATCCCAATAGGAATTGAAAATCGTGTTATAGGCCGTCTGGTCATTTTGACGTGCTTTTAGTATACACTCAGTTACTTCACTCGTATTCATCCTGATACGGACTTAGTTTTTTAAGGGCTCACTATAGTTACAATCTCTGGCTTCAGTGGGCATTTTGCCGCATAAACCACAGGGTTGATTGTCTTTGTTTAGGAAAGGACTCTGACTCGCACAGGTTCCTGAAAATTCACCATCTTTTTTTGCCCAGATTTTAATGGCGATTCCCGCAAAGGCCAAAAACAATAAAATAAAGGTAATGATAAAGAGCGCCATAGCGTTGGATTCAATTACAAAAATAATGATCTTTTTTTAAGCACCCTACCCATTCTTAATTTGTAGGTAACGCCCTACAATATAAAAATCAATTAATACCCTTTAATACCTGATATTAAACCGTTAGTAACATTGTCGCTTGAATTGATACAGTAAATGCTTTTTCCCTGTAAAAATATCAAACATTTGATCTGTGAGGGTATTTAAACTCAATCCACTAGATTCAAAATGAATAGCATATGTATACAAAAATTAAACCTGTAAACAAAAATGCATTAACAAGTTCAGAAATGACAATTTTAAAGTCATTTGCCTTAGGACTCGGATGCGATACCATTCAAAGTTTACTTGAAATAGATGCAGAAACCTATCAATCGTATTGCCAACAGATATTTCAAAAACTAGATACCTGCAATGCGTACACTGCAGTTCATAAAGCCAAATTTCATTGGTTGATGAAGAGGTGGTGTTTTTAAAAGCGCAAAAAAATTATGTATAAAGAAAAACTCCTTTCGAAAGTATGGGTTTAGTACTGTAACCCGAAAAAACGTACAACATTCATTAAATAAATATAGTGTTGTGGTTTGATTGATTTTTTTTTGAGAAAGGAGTTTCTTTATACTATAGTTGAACATCAGCCATACTCTCCCATACCTTTACAACAAAATAATAGGCAAATACCGAACTGACTAAAAATTTTAAAAACACTCCAGACAAAAATCCTAAAAGCGCCCCTGAAGCCGTTTTAAAAGCATCTCCCGTATCGCTTTTATTGAAAAGTAATTCTCCAAGAAATGCCCCAACAAAGGGACCTAAAAGAATGCCAAGGGGCCCTAAAAAAAGCAGTCCGATAATCAGGCCTATAGTACTGCCTATAATGCCGGCTCTGCCTCCTCCCATTTTTTTGACACCAAATACGGAAAGTATCGAATCAATTGAAAAAACTAAAAGCGCAATACCCAAGGTCAGGAGTAAAAACGATAGGGAAAGGGGTACTGAGGAAGTAAAATACAGCATCAAAAAACCAATCCAAGTTGTAGGGGGTCCTGGTAATACAGGCAAAAAACTTCCGATGATGCCGAGTAATATAAAAAACCCTCCCAATCCAATTAAAAATAGATCCATTGTATATGTTGTGTTTAGCGTCGTTCCTCCATTCAGAATTCTTAGTAAATGGATAAAAAAGTGTACTTTTAAAGATAGAATATTAGCTGTAATTTCAACTTGACATGAAAAAATATTTTTTTCTAATTCTTCTAAATAGTGGCCTTTTGGGTTGTCAAAACGTGAGTACTTTAGAAGTGTCCGCCTCAGAAATTGAAATGGCATCCAATTGGTCTGAAAACGACCAACCCCCTACTTATGCAACATGCGAAGATTCTAATTTTAATAAGGAAAGGGCTTGTTTTGAGTCGTTAGTGTCAGAGTCTATTGTTTTTTATTTAGCTTCTCAAATGGGTATTTCAACTGCTGAGCTTACTGAAGAAGTAATACTAACCATTCAAATCAATTCAGAGGGGTATTTTTCATTGCTAAATGCCCAAATAGAGGATACCCTACAAAACGCAATTCCCCAATTAGAAAACCTACTAAATGATGCTGTGGAACAAATACCCCAAGCGCAACCGGGAGTTAAAACAAACGTAGGAACTTTTGTGTCTACTAAATTTGAGCTGCCGATTCGAATTCTAGCAAGGAAATAAGTCAATGCAAAAAAGCACGATTATTTTAGGGATTGACCCAGGAACAACAATCATGGGTTTTGGGCTTATTCGCATAGAAAACAACACGATGGAATTATTGCATATGAATGAATTAATCCTTAAAAAATACGAGGATCACTTTTTGAAATTGCATTACATCTTTAAACGTACAATTGAACTTATTGACAATTATCATCCCGACGAAATTGCTATTGAAGCTCCTTTTTTTGGTAAAAACGTACAGTCCATGCTCAAACTCGGAAGAGCCCAAGGAACGGCTATTGCTGCTGGCCTTTCACGTGAAATAGCGATAACGGAATACTCTCCAAAAAAAATTAAAATGGCAATTACAGGAAATGGAAATGCTTCAAAAGAACAGGTTGCTAAAATGCTGCAGCAACAATTAAAAATAAAAACATTACCCAAAAACCTAGATGCTACTGACGGGTTAGCAGCAGCGGTATGTCACTTTTACAATCGAGGAAAATCAGCCCAACAAAAAGCCTATACGGGCTGGTCAGCTTTTGTAAATCAAAATCCGGATAAAATTAAATCCTAATTTTACTCCACTAGTTTTTAGGAATGGCCAATCTTTATATTCATTTTCCGTTTTGCAAACAGGCCTGTCACTATTGTAATTTTCATTTTTCAACGTCTACTTCGAACCGCCTACCCCTTTGGGAGGCCATAGACAAAGAATATGAAATGCGTAAAAATGAAATCCTTCACCCCTTAGAAAGTATTTATTTTGGTGGGGGCTCACCTTCTTTACTGTCGTCTAATTTGCTTTCCGATTTTATTCAAAAAGTAAAAAAAAACCATTCCTATTCTCCCGATTTAGAAATTACCCTAGAGGTTAATCCTGACGATGTAGAGCATTCCTATTTAGAGGGCCTTAAACAAGCAGGAATCAACCGGTTGAGTGTAGGTATCCAATCCTTTCATCAAAGCGAACTAACTCTTATGAACAGAGCTCATAATGTGGACCAAGCGGAAAGGGCTTTAGATCAGATTTCAAAACTATTTCCAAATTTTTCATTGGATTTAATTTACGGTATGCCCAAATCCAACCTAGATTTATGGGAGGAAAATATGCAACGTGCATTAACGTATAACCCACCCCATATTTCTGCTTATGCTTTGACTGTTGAGCCCAAGACGGTACTCGATCATTTGGTTAACACTAAAAAAATTGAATTGCTTGACGATGCCCTAGTGAAAGAACAATATGATGTATTAGTTACAACTTTAGCGCAAAAAGGATTTGTAAATTATGAGTTTTCAAATTTTGGGATTCCTGGTTTTTTTTCAATTAATAATCAAAATTATTGGACAGCTAAGCCTTATCTCGGACTAGGTCCCTCTGCCCACAGTTATGACGGAAAGAGCACGCGAAGTTGGAATAAAGCCAATAACACCAAGTACTTAAAAGCTATTACTAAGGGGATATTGCCTTTTGATGAAGAGCAACTAAGTCGAAAAGATCGTTTTAATGAGTATGTAATGACTGGGTTAAGAACCCTTAACGGGATTTCTCTAGATGTTGTTAGGAAAAATTTCGGAGAACGTTATGGTGATTATTTAGAGGAGCAGATGGATCGCCATATAGGGGAATGCAATTTGTATTGGGATGGAGATAGTATTAAGGTTACTCAAAAGGCAAAATTTTTAACCGATGGTATTGCCGCAGATTTATTTAAACTTTAATTCCTTTCTTTTTCCCAAAGCGAAATGTAATTTTCATAAAAGAGGGGCAAGGTTTCGATTCCTTTAAAAAAGTTAAATAACCCGAAGTGTTCATTTGGAGAATGTATAGCGTCACTGTCTAATCCGAATCCCATAAGAATAGATTTCACCCCTAATTCACGTTCAAACATTGGAACAATCGGAATACTTCCTCCTCCCCTATGGGGAACTGGAGCTACTTTAAAGGTCTCATAATACGCCTTATGAGCTGCTTGATACCCCATGTGGTCAATGGGTGTAACATAGGCATAGCCCCCATGGTGTGTTTGTACGCTTACTTTTACTCCTTTAGGGGCTAATGAAGTAAAGTGTTTTGTAAATAAAGTACTAATGGTATGCCAATCTTGGTTAGGCACAAGACGCATTGAGATTTTGGCATGAGCCATACTCGGAATTACGGTTTTAGCGCCTTCTCCAATATATCCTCCCCAAATACCATTTACATCCAAAGTGGGGCGAATGGAACGGCGTTCTTCATTAGAATATCCTTTTTCTCCTTGAACATCGACTATCCCGATGGAATTTTTAAAATTATCAAGCGAGAAGGGGGCTTTTCCCATTTCATTTCGTTCGTGTTCAGAAAGTTCTTCAACATCTTCATAAAAGCCCGGAATAGTTATGCGATGATTTTCGTCTGTTAATTTTGAAATCATTTCACACAGCACATTAATGGGATTGGCAACAGCACCTCCATATAAACCAGAATGTAAATCCCGGTTAGGCCCCGTAACGCTAACTTCCATATAACTCAACCCACGAAGTCCTGTGGTTATGGAAGGTTGTGAATTGGAAATCATACCTGTGTCAGAAATTAATATGACATCACAACTCAATTTGTCTTTATTTGCTTTTACAAAAGATTCTAAGTGAATACTTCCCACTTCTTCTTCACCTTCAATCATAAATTTTATGTTGCAAGGAGCAGAACCGGACTCAAGCATTTTTTCTAGGGCTTTAATGTGCATAAAAACTTGTCCTTTATCATCACAAGCTCCTCGAGCAAATACGGCTCCTTCAGGATGCAAATGCGTTTTTTTAATTACGGGCTCAAAGGGGGGGCTTTCCCAAAGCTCAAGGGGATCAGGAGGTTGAACATCATAATGCCCATAAACCAAAACCGTAGGAAGGTTTTCTGACACAAGCAGTTCACCATAGACTATGGGGTGGCCTTGAGTCAGAATAAGTTCAGTGTGCAAACAACCTGCTTTCTGTAGGGCATGCTCAACCCATGTAGCGGTGGCAGCAACCTCGTTTTTATAGCTGGGATCAGCACTTATGGAGGGTAACTTTAAAAAGTCCATCCATTCTTTAAGAAATTGATTTTGTTGAGCAGTTAAATTCATCACTTTTAGTTAGCAGTATTTTACAAATCTAATGATGTATTTTTTTTGGAAGGGGAATTTTTAAAGGAAAACTTATTTATATTTGTCCTCCCTAACGCGGGTGTGGTGAAATTGGTAGACACGCTAGACTTAGGATCTAGTGCTTCACGGCTTGGGGGTTCGAGTCCCTTCACCCGCACAAGAAAACATTCATAGCAATATGGATGTTTTTTTTATTTGCAATACCTACATAAATATTTTGAGCTAACTACGTAGAGTTCTAAAATTTGGACTTTAGAAAAATAATTTCTGGATGTGTAGCCATTACTTCTTTTCAGGGAAGTAGGCAGATGGATTTTTTTCAAAAGTTGTTTTACATCCATCGCAGCAGAAATACACATTCTCTCCCTTGTAGCTAACAATGTGTTTTGGATTGGCTTTTGAAACGGGAACATTACAGACAGGATTAATGTAATATTCTTCCTCAAAGGCATTTGAAGCTACAGCACTTGTTTTTTCAATAGAGTTTTCATCAACATTTTCTTCTTTAGAAAAATTTCCTTTTCTAAAGTGATCAATTACCTCAGCCAAAATACTAATGGCAACTTCACTAGCCAGTTTTGCATTTATATCTAATCCCACAGGGCTTTTTAATTGATTTGCTCTTATAGGGTCAATACCCTTTTCAATTAAAAAAGCTTTAATGTCCTCCGTTTTTTTTCTACTGGCCACAAAGCCTACAAATTGGGAAGTACTTTCCATGGCTTTTAGAACAGAATTTTCGTCATCTTCTCCTTGTGTTGTAACGATGATATACGAATTTTTAAGATTTTGAAATTGACTAAAATCTATTTTTTCACTCAAAAAGTGTGCTGTAGGAAAAGTTTCCGGATTAATAGTTTTAGATAAGACGGAAACTTTAAAATCTGATTCGGAAGCAATTTTGGCAAGCTTTCTGGCAATATTTGATTTCCCAACGATTATAATTTCAGGTTGAGAAATAACAGATTCTATTAAGATTTCAACCGTACCCTTACTTTGACATGACATGATATACTCTTTAAAATTTGTTTTTTCTTTACTACTTCCTTCTGGTGCTATTCTTATTTTACTGTGCCTTTTGGTTTGTATCACCTCAATGGCCTCTTTAATAACAATTCCTCTAACACAGCCTCCTCCAATCCAACCGATTAATTTCCCAGACTCTAGAATTATTGCTTTATCACCAATCTTAGATGAACTTGGAGCAATTCTTCCTATAACTTGAGCAAAAGCAAAATTATTCCCTTTGCTAAATTGCTCTTCCATTATATGTCTCAGTTCATTAAACATTCATCAAAATTTTCTCAAGTTTAAGTAAACTATTAAGGTTGTGTGCCGATTCAAAAGAATCAAGATGTGGCATTACGTTAATAATCCCTTTTTGTATGGGTTGATAATTTGCCATTCCCTTTAAAGGGTTAAGCCAAATTAACGATTTACATTTTAGTTTTATTGTTTTTACGGCTTCTTTGAGCAAACTCACATTTCCCGTTTCCAATCCGTCGCTTAAAATGATAACTATGTGTTTTTGACTCAAAAACTTATGTCCATAATTTCGACAAAATTCATCTAAAGATTTACCAATTTTACTTCCACTTGACCATCCTCTCACATTATGCCCAATGGCTTTCAGAATTGTCTTTTCATCGTTATTTTTTAAAAGTGGAGTAACATGGGTCAAGTCCGTACTAAAGCTAAAAAACTCCAAACTTTTAAAATATTTTTTTAAAGCCAATATATAGCGTAATAAATAAAAGCTATATGTGTCCATAGAACCACTTATGTCAAGCAAAAAAACAATTTTATGCTTTTCTTTTGACTTCTTTTTGTAGGCCAGATCCAACATCAATCCTCCTTTGGAAAGATTCTTTCTCAGCGTTTGCTGAATGTTTATTCTTCCGCTTTTATCTTTTTTTAATCTTCTCTTAAAGCGCATACTCATTTCGTGGAAAAGGGCTTCTGCTAACTCATCAAATTCCTGTCTATTTTCTGTCGCAATTTTAGAAAAGTCAGTTTCTCTTAGTAAAACTGTGGAATTAGCACCTGTGGTTTTTTTAGCTTCTTTTTCCTTCTGATAATTAGGATTAGGAAAAGAGGCTCCCATAAAAATTATTGAGGAGGCTTCTGATTTTTTTGGTTGAGATTTTAATTGAAATGGGCGTTGTTCAAGGTTTTCTTTGTAAAATCGACTCCAAAATCGATCAAACATTTCATCAAACCGATCCGCATGTTCCTTGCTTTTGCAGAAAATGGATTTTAAGCTAAATTGAAAAGTTTTACGATCAGTAATACAATCAAAATGAATAAGGGTAAAGGCTTCAAGGGTTTGTTGCGGACTCAGTATAAACTGTCTTTCCCTACAATAGATTATGAAGTTTTGTAAATGCTCTTTAAATGTTGTATTTAAAGCTTTCATGAAATATTTATATCATCATTCATTTAAAGGGAATAAAAACTCTTGTACGCTTTTACTTTTGACAAAATCAACATCGTCTTGATGTTTTAATACACTCCCGATTGAATTTTTAACAATTTCATCCGTTATATTTTTTGCGTTTAAAAGCAAAAGTGTTTTTGCCCAATCTAATGATTCTGCGATGCCTGGAGGTTTGTGTAAACTTGATTTTCTCAAATTGTGTATAAATGTGACGACCTCTGAGGCAAGAGTTTCATTTATGTTTGGAATGAATTTATTTAAAATGTCCAATTCAACGGTTTTTGAAGGAAACCCTACCCAATTGTATAAGCATCTTCTTCTCAGGGCATCACTTAGTTCTCTAGTTCTGTTTGAGGTTAGAATAACAATGGGTTTTGAATTGGCATTAATAGTTCCCAATTCGGGAATACTAATTTGATAATCAGACAATAATTCGAGTAAATAAGCTTCAAATTCTTCATCAGCTCTATCAATTTCATCTATTAACAAAACAACACTTTTTTTAGAGGTTATGGATTTTAATAAAGGCCGCTTTAATAAATAATCCATTCCGAATATTTTTTCACCCAACCCTTTATGATCTCCCTTTTCAAAAAGCTTAATATGAAGTAGTTGTTTTTGATAATTCCACTCATAAATTGTGGTATTAACATCTAATCCTTCATAGCATTGTAGGCGAATTAAATCCGTATTTAAATGTTTTGCTAATGTTGCTGCAACTAATGTTTTACCTACACCTGGATGTCCTTCAAGAAGAAGTGGCTTTTCCATTTCCTGCATTAAAAACAAAGAGGTAGCTAATTCTTGAGAAAGAATATAGTTAAGTGAATTAAAATCAGCTATAAGTTGATTAACAGCTTTATTCAAAGTGTTTTAAGTATTGTGGTGGGTTGGTAAATAATGCAATTAGTCTTTAGAAAAGAGCCCTTTTACAACTGATTTGAGCATTCCTCCGGCCTTGACATTTTTGTCTTCTTCGCTAATTTCTTCACCTTCTAATTTTCGTGTAAAATTGGCCACAAATTGTTTAAAAAGTTGATTTGATACATCTTGAACAACACGGGAACCAAATTGAGCAATTTTACCGTTAATGGTAACTTCCATCACTGCATCAACGTGCGAACCTCCATCTTCCCTTTGCTTTAGGTCTAGGTTGAGTTCCATTTCAGCATTTCCCATCCCTTTGGTATCAATCCCCTTTCCAATCATTTTTATGGTTTGATTGGCTTCATTTATGTCGTCATAAATGATATCGGCATTGTAATTTGCACTAATGGGTCCAAACTTCATTCCTACCTTCCCTTTATAATTTCCTTCTGAAACCTTTTCATCAATGGAAACTCCGGGAACACATTCAACAACTTCTTCGGGATTAACTAAATACTTCCAAACAATTTTAGGTTCTTTATTAACTTCAAATTCTTTAACTAAATTAACTTTCATACCTTTTTTTTTAATTCAAAAGGACAGTTGTACAACTGTCCTTTTTTCTGAGATTATTTTCAATTTTTATTATTTTTTGTGTGCCTGTATGGCTTCCCAAACTTTTGCGGGTGTGATGGGGATGTCCAAATGCTCAATTCCAAGTGGCGATAACGCATCAATAATTGCATTTGCAATAGCTGGTGGAGCACCAACAGTGGGAGATTCCGCAACTCCTTTAGCCCCTAGAGGATGGTGAGGAGAGGGTGTAATTGTATGGCCTGTTTCCCAATGAGGAGATTCAACGGAAGTAGGTACTAAATAATCCATAAAGGTTCCATTTAATACATTTCCTTCATCATCGTATTCAATTCCCTCATACATTGCAGGGGCAATACCTTGGGTTAACCCGCCGTGTACTTGTCCTTCTACAATCATTGGATTTATTATGTTACCGCAATCATCAATGGCAACAAATCGCTTAACATCAATTGCTCCAGTGGCTTCTTCAACTTCTACCACACAGATGTAAGCTCCATTTGGGAAGGTAAGGTTTGGTGGATCATAGTAATGAGTAGCTTCAAAACCGGGCTCCATTCCTGGAGGAATATTGGTATAGGCAGCAAAGGCGACGTCCTGAATAGTTTTTGATTTTTCGGGAGCTCCTTTTACAAAATATTTTCCAACTTCCCATTCGATATCTTCTTCACTTACCTCTAATAAATAGGCAGCAATTTTCTTTCCTTTATCTCTTAATTTACGAGCTGCCATAGCTGCAGCAGCCCCTGCTGTTGGAGTACTTCTACTGGCGTAGGTTCCTAAACCGTAAGGAGCGGTATCGGTATCGCCCTCTTCAATTTCTATATTCGTGTAGGGAATGCCCAATTCCTCTGCTAATATCTGTGCATAGGTTGTTTCGTGGCCTTGTCCTTGAGATTTTGTACCAAATCTAGCCAATGCTTTTCCAGTAGGATGAACTCTAATTTCGGCACTGTCAAACATTGCAATTCCTAAAATATCGAAATCTTTAGAAGGACCGGCACCAACAACTTCAGTAAAAGTACAAAGTCCGATTCCCATTAATTTTCCTTCTTTTCTCTTTTCGGCTTGTAATTTTTTGTAGTCATCATACCCAATCATTTCCATTGCCTTTTTTAATGTAGCATGATAATCACCACTATCGTAGCTCCATCCTAAAGGGGAAGCATAGGGAAATTGCTCTTTTTTAATGAAATTCTCCATTCTTAATTGGGCCGGATCTTTTCCAATTTTTAAGGCAAGTTTGTCAACCATTCTTTCAATAGCATGAACGGCTTCGGTAACCCTAAAAGAACATCTGTAGGCAACACCTCCAGGGGCTTTATTTGTATAAACTGCATCTAATTCTGCGAAGGCATGTTCATAATCATAAGAACCTGTACAAATAGAAAACATTCCTGTTGGATATTTTGAGGGATTTGCAGACGAATCTGTGTATCCATGATCTGCAAGTGTTTTGACTTTAAAGGCTTGGATTTTTCCATCTTTAGTTGCCGCTAATTCACAATCCATATGATAATCACGAGCAAATCCATTTACTAAATTTTCAGATCGATCTTCAATCCATTTTACAGGTTTTCCAATTAAAAATGTTGCTGCAATGGCTACAACATAACTCGGATAAACGGGTACTTTACCACCAAAACCACCTCCTATATCTGGAGCAATGATTCTGATTTTTTCTTCAGAAAGACCTACATGTCCTGCAACTAAGGCAACAACTGTCCGAATGGCATGCGGAGCTTGGGTGGTTAAATAAACGGTTAATTTTTCAGTGTCTTTGTCATAGGAGGCAACACAACCACAAGTTTCAATAGACGCAACATGAATTCTAGGCAGAAATATCCGTTCTTTAACTACAACATCTGCGTTTGCAATTACTTCATCTGTTTTTGCTCGATCGCCTCTTTCCCAATGGTAAATTTGATTGTCTTTTTGGCCTTCTTTATCTGGACGAAGTAAGGGTGCGTCAGAATCAAGAGCTTTAAAAGGATCTACAATAGCCTGCATCGGTTCGTAATCAATTTCTACTGCTTCTGCTCCATCTCTGGCAATGTAACGATCTGTTGCAATTACAGCGCACACTTCCTGAGATTGATGCATTACGGTATCCGTAGGCAAAACCATTTGTTGATCTGACAACAGGGTAGGCATCCAGTGGAGATTAAATTGAGCTAAATCTTCGCCTGTGATAACTGCTAAAACCCCTTCAATGGCCAGCGCTTTGTCTTTGTTAATATTTTTGATTTTTGCATATGCATAAGGACTTCTAACCATTACCATGGAAAGCATTCCTGGAAGTTTCACATCATCTACATAGTTTCCTTTACCATGTAAAAATCTAGCGTCTTCTTTTCTCTTGACTGAGTGGCCCATGCCACCAACTTCTGGAGATGTTTTACAATTAAACATATTTTCTTTTTTTAATGGTTAGACTGATTGATTTTGCATTTCGTCAGCTGCTTGTTGTACAGCTTTTACAATATTATTGTATCCGGTACATCTGCATAAATTTCCTGAAATCCCCCAACGAATTTCTTCTTCTGTTGGGTTTGGGTTTTGCTCTAAGAAATCGATACATCTCATGATCATACCAGGGGTACAAAATCCACAGTGTAATGCGTGTTGATCGTGAAATGCTTTTTGGATAGGATGATTGGTGCCATCTTCAGCAATTCCTTCTATAGTTGTTATTTCAGAACCCTCTGCACGAACGGCTAAGTAAGTACATGATTTTATCGATTTACCATCCAATAAAATTGTACAGGCCCCACAGTTTGAGGTGTCGCATCCGATATGAGTCCCTGTTAAATTTAAATGTTCTCTAATAAAATGAACCAAAAGAAGTCTTGAGTCAACTTCTTTTGTTACCGTTTCTCCATTAATTTTAAGTGTAATTTCGTGTTTCATGGCTCTTTTTAATTTTGTGCACGTGATAATGCTTTGTTTATCATTTGTTGTGTAATCGTATTGGTTACTGATCTTTTATAGGCTTCTGTGCCTCTTAAATCAGAGGAGGGCTCACAATCCTCACTCGCTATTTTACCCGCTTCTTTCATAAGGTCTTCAGTAATGACGTTTCCTTTTAAAAGTTCTTCTGCACGAGAAAGTCGGAGAGGAATTGTACTAACATTTGTAAGGCCAATCCCAATTTGTGTACATACCTTATTGGAATCGATTTCTAAATAAACAGCGCATCCTGAAGTAGCATAATCTCCTACTTTACGCTCTATTTTATGATAGGCACTACCACTTCCTTTTTTATGTTGTGGAATTTGAATTTCGGTTATAATTTCTTGAGGCTCTAAAGCGGTCATATAAAATCCGTGAAAGAAATCATCAATTGAAATTGTTCTTTTCCCGTTAGGTCCTTCAACAACAAGGGTGGCTCTAAGCGCAAGCATTAATGAGGGCTGATCATTTGCCGCATCACCATGCGCTATATTTCCACCAATAGTTCCACAATTTCGAACCGCTGGATCAGCAATTAGTTTTGAAGCATCTTTGAAAATGGGATAATTATCGATCAGTAGTTTTGACCGCTCCATTTCTGTTTGTGTGGTTAATGCGCCAATTTTTAAGAGCCCATCTTCTTCTTTTATGTAGGATAATCCTTCAATTTTGCTAATGTCAATAATGTGCTCAGGGGTAGCAAAACGAAGTTTCATCATGGGCAAAAGACTATGACCCCCAGACATATATTTTGCTTCCTCGCCAAGTGAGGCAGACAAGGCAAAGGCATCTTGTAGTGATTTGGCTTTATGATATGAAAAATTAGATGGTATCATAGTGCGATTTTTTTAAATGTGGTTTAATAAAATTAATTTTAGGTTGAACAATTTATCATTTTTTTTTTGATAATTGCCAAATTGCAAAAAATAATGCGCTGAAAATAGTAATAATGTAATTAAACCACTATTGATTTGATAAAACCTTAGTTGCCTCAGATTTATCTTCTGGAGTATTTGCGTTAAAGAGCACCTTTTCATCTTCTAGGGTAAGCATTTCAATGGAGCTATTTATCAATACTTTTCTTGGACAAGAATAGCCTCTGGATAGAAAATCCAATAGAACAGGATAAGCTTTAGGTTCCCACAGGGTAATTAAAGGTTCTGGAAATTGAGTTTGTGAATTGAAGAAACAAGTGGCAAGTTTATTTGGATTTCTACCTTCAACCAAAAGTTGTATTGTTTGTGAATTGACCAGAGGCACATCACACGCTATGGTTAGCCAAGCCGCATTTGGTTTTTTTTGAAATGCAGTTAAAATTCCTCCCATCGGACCCAATCCTAAAAACGTGTCTTCTAGGGGAGCCTTAAATTGATTAACTTGATTTGGCCTGCACGACTCAAAAATATCTTCGCAGTAGGGTTGCATGATGTCATTTAAATGCTCGTGTTGAGGTTTAGCATGGTAGATTAATTTTGATTTATCTACCCCCATTCGAGTACTTTGTCCCCCTGCTAAAATTAAACCCATAATAGGGGGGAGTTGATTTTTTAAATGAAGCTTTATCGTATTGGCGATCTCGTGCTTTTCATCCCAGGAAAACAAAGGAATATTAGCGTAATTAGAAATGGAATTTTTTATGTACGCGGGCACTGTTTTTTCTTTAGCCACAAATGCTATAACATGGGTTAAATTCTCTTTTCTTTTTAGTAAAGAGGCTTCTTTATCGGGATTGATGATCACAATTTGGCTTTTTCCTTTGTTGTGATTTCCATTGATTAGGGTTACCGCCCCATGATCGTAAAATGAATTTTTAAAAGGTAAGCTTGGAGCGGTTTGCAGTTGGTATTCGTGGTATTGAATTTTATCCGTGTAAAGTGCAGTAAAGGGAGCGGGCGTTGCGGTAACTTCCTCCTTTGATTTATGATCCGCATCAACATAAACTAGATCCCAAGAATCTTTTAATTCATGGGCAATCAGCAAGGCTAATTTTTTGATATCCGCACAATGACTCCCCAAAATACTCAGTTCATTTCTTGAAAAGTAACCCAGGTGGGGTTTTGTCAATTGAGCGTGATTTTTAGCTTCCATAGTTTTGTTTTTTGGGAAAAGAATCTTTTTTTAAAAGTAGCAATTTGATTGTATCCTAAAAAATAAAATTAATTTAGTGCAATTGGCAGTTAGAAATAGGAAGATGAAAAATTCGATTTACCTTGATTACAATGCAACCACACCTTGTGACAAAGAGGTAGTAGAGGCAATGCTTCCGTATTTTAGCGATATTTTTGGTAATGCCTCAAGCCAACATCACGCTTTTGGCTGGTTGGCTTCTGATGCTTTAGAACAGTCAGCACATTCCCTTTCAAAAGTACTTGGGGTTTTACCTAACGAACTTGTTTTTACTTCAGGGGCTACAGAAAGCTGCAATACCGTTATTAAAGGGGTTTTTGAGGCGGCTTCACCACATAAAAATCACATTATAACTACTCAAACTGAACATAAAGCAGTTCTTGATGTATGTAAACAACTGGAAAAAAAAGGGGCTAAAGTAACCTATTTGGAGGTTGACGATCAAGGGGTTATTTCATTAGACGTTTTACAAAAAGCCATAACAGAGCAAACGGCCTTGGTTTGTATTATGTGGGCAAATAATGAAACGGGAGTTTTACAACCTTTAGCCTCTATTAGTGCTATTTGTAAAGAAAAAGGAGTGCTTTTATTTTCGGATGCAACCCAGGTATTGGGAAAAATTAAATTAGATTCTTTTTTTAATTGGGTTGATTTTGCTTGCTTTTCCGCACATAAAATCTATGGTCCAAAGGGAGTGGGATTGTTGTTTAGTAAAAAATCAGCACATTCTCAATGGGGGAGTTTTATTCAAGGGGGAGGGCAACAACGTAAACGTAGAGGAGGCACCTATAATATTCCTGGTATTGTTGGTTTGGCCAAAGCGATAGCGTTAAATCTTAAAACGCAAGAGGAAACAAGTCAACGGCTTGAAACTTTTAGAAATGAAATTGAAAATAAATTAATTCAATTGGAAGGGGTTCAAGTGAATGGAGGTTTAACGGATCGTCTTCCCAACACATTGAATGTTTCTATAGCGTATGTAGATGGAGAACAATTACTCAACGTTTTAGGACAAGAAATCGCAGTTTCAAACGGTTCAGCTTGTAATTCTGCAGCGGTTCACCCTTCACACGTGCTTACAGCTATGGGCGTTGAATCAACTTTGGCAATGGCTTCTTTGCGTATCAGTCTCGGTAAATTTAACACGCCCACAGAGATAGAACAAGCTGTTGAGAAAATCATACAGTGTGTATCCAACCTAAGGGCTAAAAACATTTTATGGACCGATCGAAAATCCTAATTTCGTTCGTGAATAGGCCCTTTTTTAGTTCTTAATTTCCCCCCTTCTTTATTAGAAAACGCACTCATAATTTCGGTACAAATGCTGGCGGCAATCTCTTCTGGTGTATTTGCTCCAATTTCAAGACCTGCAGGAGCGTGTATGCGTTCAATGTCAGAGACAGCGAGTGTAACCCCCTCCTCTTCCAATCTGGACAATATTTTATCGTAACGCTTTCTAGGACCTAATAATCCAATATACCGAACGGGTGTTTGTAAAAGGATTTTAAGGTTTTTAATGTCCGTCTCAAAATCATGTGCCATCAATATAGCGGCTGTTCGGTCATCAAAGTCAGGGCGAGGCTTATGCTCTTTTTGAAATGTTTTTTGTATCCCAATGAGTTTTTCTTTATTCATTTTTTGAATATTACCAACTAAACTCACTTCCCAATCTAAAACCTTAGCAAAATCGAGTAGTGGATACACATCGTAATTATCCCCATAAATAGCCAAATGAAAAGGTGCAGGGATAAATTCAATAAAAGCCGAAACAGGTTCCTGGTCAAGTTCAAAATGGGCTATTTTGGATTTTCTTTTTTCTAAAACGGTTTGAATTTCACCCAACAAAACATTTTTCAAATTCGCATCAGTACAATCTTCTAATTCACGAGAATCGATATCATAATAAAATGTTGATCCTAAAGCGAGGGAGGGATGATGTTGACCGGTAAGGGTTACAAGGATATGAGATTTTCTAGAGTGAACAATTCGTTGCAGCAACTCAATTGCGTGATTCTTTTTATCAATAGGCTGAATCAACACATCAATAACTCCATTGCAACCCAGTCCTACTCCAATTTGGTTTTCATCGTCATTAGAAGTATCATAGGTAATTAAAGAAGCTTCCTCTTTTAGGATGGCAATTTTTGAACGTTTTAAAGTATCTCCTTCTAGGCATCCTCCACTGATTCCCCCAACAAAAGTACCGTTCTCAAAAATTAACATTCTGGCCCCTTCTCTTCGGTATGAGGATTCCTCAACCCGAACAACTTGCGCAATAGCAGCTTTGTTATTTTCATCTTTAAAAGAGTAGAATAAATTGAGAATTGATTTTATTTCTTTCATAGCATTTTAAAAATCCTTTTTGTAGATCAAAAATAGCGTGAAGGGGTGACAATTAAATTCAACCCAACCGTTTTTTTAATATATTACGCCACTTAATCAAGTTTTAATTGGCTTATAAACATAAGGATTTCTATCAAATGACCCTAAAAGACACTTACAATCGAGATATAAACTACGTAAGAATTGCAGTGACAGACCGTTGCAACCTTAGGTGTTTTTATTGTATGCCTGAACAGGGGATTGTTTATGAACCTAAGGCTCATTTGTTAAGCTATGAAGAAATTATACGCCTATTAACTATTTTAGGGCAACTGGGCTTTACTAAGGTAAGGTTTACCGGTGGGGAGCCTTTCCTTAGAAAAGATTTTACTCAGTTAATAGAAAAAACCGCTGCTTTAAGCGCTTTTGAAAACATCCATATCACAACCAATGGGACTCTGGTTCAAAACCATATTCCCTTGTTAAAAAAGCTCGGAATTACAAAACTCAATTTAAGTTTAGATACCCTTAATGAAGAGCGCTTTAAAAAAATCACACGTAGAGACGATTTTTCAAAAGTATGGGACACTTTACAGGTATTGATAAAAGAAAACTTCAGTGTAAAAGTGAACGCGGTGGTTATGAACGGTATTAATACAGAAGACATCATCCCAATGGCTGAATTGGCAAAAAAATATCCAATTCACGTCCGTTTTATTGAGGAAATGCCCTTTAATGGAGGAGCAAAAGAGAATCAAAAGATATTTTCTTCAAAAGAAATTCTAAGCACTTTACATAAGCATTTCCCCGATTTAAAGGTTTTGTCTGGAAAACATGGGGATACGGCTACCGAATATACCGCAGCTCATTTTAAAGGAAAAATTGGAATCATTCCCGCTTTTTCTAGAACGTTTTGTACTACTTGTAATCGGTTACGAATTACAGCCAATGGTGAGATTAAAACCTGCCTTTACGACGGAGGTGTTTTTAGTATGCGTGATTTTTTACGTTCTGGGGCTACTGACCTAGAAGTAAAAGAAAAATTTATTGAATTAATTCGATTAAAACCTAAAGATGGTTTTGAAGCTGAAAAATTTACTACACAATCCGTTATTCGGAATGAAAGTATGAGTTCAATTGGAGGATAATGGAAAGTATTGATTTTATTACCTATGAGAAAGCGATTTCCATCATCAAAGCCCATCTCTTTGAAAGGGATCCAATAGCATTACCTATAGAAGAAGCCGGAGGAGGAATCCTTGCAGAGCCTTTTATTGCAGATCGTGATTTTCCACCGTTTGACCGTGTTACTATGGATGGAATTGCCATACACTATTCCTCTTATGCTAAAGGTCAAAAAGAATTTAAGATTGCAAAGACAGTTGCTGCCGGGAGCCCACAAAGCGAGTTAACCGACCCTGCCCAGTGTATAGAAATTATGACGGGAGCAATGTTACCTCTTTATTCAGATACCATTATTCCCTATGAGGATATCGTTATTAAAGAGGGAAAAGCGACAATTGTAAATAGCCCAATCCAAGAAAGACAAAACATTCATTTTAAGGGTTCTGACCTTAAAGCTAAAGCCAAATTAGTGACCAAAGGAAGTAAACTTTCTAGTGCAGAAATTAGTGTTGCAGCTGCCATTGGCAAAAAAAACATCTTGGTCAAAAAAATGCCCAGTGCCGTGATAATTTCCACGGGCGATGAGTTGGTTGATGTTCACGAAACACCTAAACCTCACCAAATACGAAGATCAAACGTATACGGTATACAAAACACCCTCAAAGAGTGGGGAGTAAAGGCCGATTTAAAACATTTATCAGATCATGTTTTGCAAATGGAATCTTCTTTAAAACAACTTTTAGAGGATTATGATGTTCTTATTTTGACAGGGGGAGTGTCAAAAGGGAAATATGATTTTCTGCCTCAAGTATTAACAAGTTTAGGAGTAAAAAAACACTTTCATAAAATTCAACAACGACCAGGGAAACCCTTTTGGTTCGGAACTAGCACAAACAATAAACAAATTTTTGCTCTACCCGGAAATCCAGTTTCTTCATTCGTTTGTTTGTATGCCTACATCAAAAAATGGTTGCAATTTTCATTGGGTATGGAGGAAGAAAACTGTAAAGTAGTTTTAGATCAAGAGATTACTTTTCAGCCTGACTTAACTTATTTTATTGAAGCTAAACTTAAAATTGATAACGAAGGAATTTTGAGAGCCACCCCCCTAAAAGGGAACGGTTCAGGAGATTTTGCTAACTTAGTAGATGCTGATGGATTTTTAATCCTACCTCAACAAAAAAAAATATTTGCTAAGGGAGAAATATATCCCTTTGTCGCTTATAGAAAAATTAATCATTTGTTATGAATAGTACAGACTCCAAAATTTGTCATCCAGAAAAAATAGCGGGTGGATCAAATTCATCTAAAACGGGTTTTATGTCTATTCTTACAACCTCTTTGATGATAATACTCCCCAAATGTCCTTTTTGTATAGCGGCTTATTCTGGAGCTTTATTGATGTTTTTTGATGTTGATAATATGGCTTTAGTACCAATATTTACCCATTTAAAACCTTTTTTAGGTTTTTCCATTTTGGTCTTAATCGTATTGAATTTCAAAAAAGATAAATCTCCTTTAGCAATAGCACTTAGTATAATTGCATTACTGCTTCTTATTTCCAGTACCTATATGAATTATACTGTGATGCCTTCTATTTACATATATTTAATTTTTCTATTTGCAGCATGGTATAATGGTAATTTTAAATCGTTTTATAATTTTCTAGTGAAGAAGATAAAAGTTAGCAAAGCATGAGAATTCTCTTTTTCGGTATCGCGAAAGATATAGTGGGTAAAGCTACAGTAGAGTTTCAAAATGAAATTCAATTTCCCATTCAAGTGGGAGCGTTAAAAGCAGAATTAATAAAAAAATTCCCTGCCCTAGGAGAGTTATCTTCATTAGCAATTGCCTTGAACAGTCATTATGCTACAGACGATATGTCGGTTTCAGCACAAGACGAAATCGCTTTAATTCCCCCCGTTAGTGGAGGTTGATTATGGATATAAATATTAAAATTGTTTCCGAAATTGATACCACAATAGGGTATCATTATTTGGCTCATGAGGAAAGTGGAGGGCACTGTATTTTTATTGGGAGTGTTAGAAACTCAACTCAAAATGAAACAGTTCATGAGCTTTTTTTTGAAGCTTATGAATCAATGGCGCTTTTGGAAATGGAAAAAATAGCGAAAGAAGCTTCACAAAAATGGAACCTTCAAAAAGTAATAATGCACCATGCAGTAGGCACAAAAAAGGTAAAAGAACCTGTTGTTTTAGTAGGCGCCTCTTCAGCCCATCGCGAGGCCTGTTTTGAAGCCTGCCGATTTTTAATAGACACACTAAAGGAACGAGTGCCTATTTGGAAAAAAGAATTTTTTGAGAATAAAAAAGTTTGGGTAACCCCACATCCTTAATTTTAAAGGAAATATTTAGTTATGGAAAATAAATTATCTCATTTAGACGCTTCTGGTAATGCGCGAATGGTTGACGTTGGAGAAAAGGATGTGGTATCAAGAACGGCAACTGCTTCGGGTGAAATTATTTTCCCTGAAGATGTATTAGATACCCTTAGGAAACAAGATTTTTTAAGTGCAAAAGGGAGCATAATTCAAACGGCAGTTATTGCTGGAATTCAGGGTGTTAAAAAAACAGCCGACCTCATTCCCCTTTGCCATTCGCTCGCACTTTCCAAAGTAAAAATTGATATTTCACAAAGTAAACAAGGACTTACAATTGTATGCGAAGTAAAATGTATGGGCCAAACCGGTGTAGAAATGGAAGCCTTAACCGGAGTTTCTGTAGCCGCTCTAACCGTTTATGACATGTGTAAAGCTTTATCACAGGAGATTCGGATCACCTCAATTCAATTGGATGAAAAAAAAGGAGGAAAAAAAGATTTCACACGATCAAAATGAGTTCTTCTCGGTACGACAGACAAATTATCCTTAAAGAATTTGGACCAAAAGCACAAGGCAAACTGGCTTCAGCCCGAGTTTTAGTAGTAGGTGCCGGAGGCTTAGGCATACCTGTTTTACAATACCTTAATGCAATGGGCGTTGGTCACTTGGGAATAGTTGATGGTGATCGCGTGCAAGAAAGTAACTTGCATCGCCAGGTTATCTACACAGAAAAACAAGTAGGAGACTATAAAGTAGCGGCCGCTAAATATTTTTTACAAAATCAAAACAGCCAAACGATTATTGACACATTTTGTGAATTTTTAAATGAGAAAAATGCAATTGAACTCATTTCAAATTTTGATATTGTTGTTGATGCATCCGATAATTTTCCCACTCGTTACCTGGTTAACGATGCCTGTGTAATTCTAAAAAAACCTTTTGTTTACGGAGCACTTTATGGATTTGAAGGGCAGCTAAGCGTTTTTAATTATAATGAAGGGCCTACGTATCGGTGTGTATTTCCCACCCCCCCTAAAGCCGATGAAATCCCAAATTGTGATACCCAAGGGGTTCTAGGCGTACTGCCGGGAATTGTTGGAAACCTTCAAGCCTTAGAAACCGTAAAACTGATTGCGGGAATAGGGACACCATTGTCTGGCAAATTATTGATTTTTGATGCTTTGGAACAACAATACCATCAATTTCATATTCAGAAAAAACATGAAAATAGCCAAATTTACACGCTTCAGAAATCATATGCGATAGCTTGTGCAGAACCAATACACACAATCAATGCCGAAGCATTTCAAAAATTACATCAACAGGAAGCCCTTCAAATAATTGATGTAAGAGAACCTGATGAGGTAAAAAACGCTCCTTTTACGGGGGCACTCAATATTCCATTTCAACATTTATCAGACAACATCAAAGGGGAATCCTTAGGCACAGTAGTTTATTTTCTTTGTCAATCTGGAGTAAGAAGTGCAAGAGCCATTCAGCAGCTTCAGGAGCATTACCCCAACACCAAATTTATTTCTGTAGAAGGGGGAATTAAAGCACTTTTGACATATGAATATTGATCCGACACAGTGGGTAGCTCTGGTTCTGTTTTTTTTTCTGATTGCAACCTTGTATTCTTCTGTTGGATTTGGTGGAGGCTCTAGTTATCTCGCACTTCTTTCACTGATGGGCTTCTCCTTTTTTTTTATTCGAACCAATGCACTTCTCTGCAACCTTATTGTTGTGAGTGGAAGTTCCGTATTATTTTATACAAATAAACTCATTCACTTTAAAGACATTTTTCCTTTTGTGGTAGCGAGTATTCCCTTGACCTTTTTAGGATCGCTTTTAAAATTAGAAGAAACCCTTTTTTTTATCCTCCTTGCCCTTACTCTAATAGGATCCTCCTTATCCTTGTTTTGGCAAACCTTTTTTTTAAAGAATCAAAACCCCCAAGAAAAAAAAATACCCCTGTATTTGAATTATATCATAGGAGGAGCTATTGGGTTTTTGTCCGGTCTGGTAGGCATAGGTGGGGGGGTATTCTTAGCACCTTTACTGCTCCATTTACGTTGGGGGAAGCCCATTAAAATTGCAGCATTAACGGCCTTTTTTATACTAGTGAATTCTCTTTCAGGACTCTTGGGATTGGTATTAAATAACACGTTCGATTTTTCTTTTTCTATTACACTTCCCTTACTTATTGCCGTTTTTATTGGTGGGCAATTGGGTGTGCGAATAAGCATCCGTAAGGGGAGCTCAATTTGGATAAAAACCTTAACCGGGATACTGGTGTTAAGTGTAGGAATTCGCATTCTTATTACACAAGGATTTGCGGTTTTCGCTTAACTTATTCTGATTTATATTTTTGATATACCTTAGGAGTATCAATGTCCACCAAAGCAGATTTTGGAAATGGAATTGGGGTACAATTTCCTCTATTTTCTTTAATAAGTTGCTGAGCTCCTACGTCTTTATTTAAGCGCGTTAAGGAGTCAAAATAACACCTGTCAAAAAGAGCCGGGACTCCCCACTTTTCATTTTCATAGGCAGTAGTAATGATCTGATTTTTACCCTTTTGAAAAGAGGTGTAAAAGGATAAAATGGCTTTACTGTCGATAAAGGGTTGATCGGCTAAATAAATAAAGACACCTTCTGCCTCTGGGCATTGCGTCAGAACGGAAGAAACACCCATAGCAATAGAGGTGCCGATGCCTTGTTCCCAATTCGGATTATAAACGATTTTTATGGGAAAAGAGTCTAGTTGTTGTCTAATTTTCTTTTCATAGGCACCAAGAACAACAAATACGTCTTGATCTAATCCTAACCCTGTTTCAATACTGTGTTCAATAAGCGTTTTACCCTTCCACTGAAGAAGCTGTTTGGAAGTTCCCATACGTGACGACTTCCCAGCGGCCAATAATAATAGCGGTAACGTACTCATAGCATACAATCAATTTAAAACAGAATAAAGCTATGGTGGTGGCAAAGGGCTTCCGAATGGGAGAACTTTACACCTACAAAATTAAAACTGTGGGAACAATTTATCCTGCTAAAATTTTATCTGAAATTAAAGGTTGATTGTAATGTCGAATCCCCGTGGCTTTGTATATAGCATTTGCTAAAGCTCCCATAATAGGAGGGAACGGAGGTTCGCCCAAACCGGTAGGGTCAACTTCATTTTTAACAAAATGGACCTCAATTTCTTTAGGCGCTTCGCCGTGTCGTATCAATCGATAATCATCAAAATTCTTTTGTTCAGGCACTCCATCTTTAAACGTCAAGGCGCTGTACATTGCATGACCAATGCCATCAACACTTCCCCCTTCAGCCAAATTTATGGCGGCATCTGGATTGACAACGATTCCACAATCAATAGCGCAGTATACTTTTTGTACAACAGGCTTCCCTTTTTCCATAACAACATCAAGGACGTTTGCTACATAAGAGTTGTGACAAAAATAGGCTGCGGTACCTCTATGCACATTGGGGTCAGTATTGCCCCAAGCAGATTTTTCTTTAACCAACTTTAGCACTCCAGCATAGCGATCAGCTTCATAATCGTTATTCTCTCCAACAGGATTTTTAGCGGCTCGATCAAGTAATTCTAACCTAAAATCAATAGGATCTTTACCTGCGGCTTCTGCTACTTCATCTAAAAACGCTTGCTCTGCTCCTGCAATAAAATTGGATCGGGGTGCTCTAAAGGCTCCTACAGTAATGTTTGAGTTTGCTGTCCAATCTTCTGCCATATAATGATCTAAAGCGCCAGCAGGAAAACGGTTTGCTGCAAGTGGACTTTCAGGTATCCCACCAGCTCTAACATGAAATGCGATAAGATTGTTATTTTCATCTAAACCGGCTCGATAATAAGCATGATAAGCAGGTCGGTAAGTACCTTGGGTCATGTCGTCCTCTCGAGAATATACTAGTTTTACGGGTTGGTTCATTTCTTTTGAAATGACCGCAGCTTCAGTTAAAAAGTGGCCGTAAAGCCGTCTTCCAAATCCTCCACCCATTCGCGTCATTTGAATGTCAATTTTTTCAATAGGCATACCCAAACGTTTGGATACACTCCCCTCCATTATTTCAGGAGTTTGAATTGGACCCACTAAAATGGCTCTTTCCTCGGTAACATCGGCAAAAAAGTTCATGGGTTCCATAGTATTGTGCGCCAAAAAGGGACACGTATAATTTCGTTCGATGATTTTCACTGCTTTTTTAAACATCGCTTCCGGGTCACCATCTTTGCGAACTACACGACCTTTCTTTTTCGACATTTTTTCAAAAATAGCTCTATGATCCTCTGTGCTTTCTAAACCAGCAGGAGTTTCAACAGTCATTTTACGTCCAAAAAAGTCCAATTCTTTTTTAGTGCCTGGAGCCAATTCCCATTCTAGTTTAAGCTCTTTTTTGGCTTGCATGACTTCCCAAGTCGAGTTACCAACAACTACAGCCACCTCATTAAAGGCATCGTTATCAAAAGCCCCTAAATCGTAATCCTCAAGATGGGTTTTCATTGCAAAAACCTTTCGAATACCGGGCATTTGAGCAGTTTGACTGTCGTCTATAGATTTTAATCGCATTCCAAATGCTGGTGGGTGAACAATCATGGCAATTAGCATATTGTCCGCTTTGTAGTCTATTCCGAAGAGCGGTTGTCCGGTAACAATTTTCTGCCCGTCCACGTTTTTTCGTGAGGTACCAATGATCTTAAATTCCGAAACTTCTTTGAGTAAAACTTCAGCGGGTACTTCTAATGTTGATGCTAAAGAGGCAACCTCTCCATAAGTCAATGTTTTTCCACTGGATTCGTGAAGAATGGTTCCTTCATTTGTAGTAAGTTCATTTTCAGGAACGCCTAAGGTTTGTGCAGCAGCACTTAATAACATGGCGCGTGCTGTTGCTCCAGCCATTCGTAAACTTTGCCACCCCTGTCTGATGGATTGACTTCCTCCGGCCAATTGTCTTTTGAAAAGCGTTGTATTTAATGGGGCTTGTTCTACAAGAACATTGTCCCAATTAATGTCCAATTCTTCAGCCACTATCATCGGCATAGAGGTTTTTACATTTTGCCCAATTTCAGGATTGGGTGACATAATGGTAACCATGCCATTGTCTCCTACCTTTAAATACCCGTTGAGTGTAAACCATTCTTTGGGTAAGGCCTTTACTTGTTTAGGCGTCATATCGCAAGAGGCAAGCCAATTGAAACTTAGCATTAGGCCTCCTGAAGCTAGTGTACTTCGTTTTATAAATGAACGTCTTCCGATACCTGTTTTTGTAGATTTCATAACAATAAGTTTTAAGAATTAGCAGCCGTTTTGATAGCGGCTTTTATACGTGTGTATGTTCCACATCGACAAATATTTCCATGCATTGCGGCTTCAATATCTTCATCAGAAGGATTTGGATTGCTGTTTAGTAGGGCTGTTGCGCTCATAATTTGCCCTGCTTGACAATATCCACATTGCGGCACATCATGCTCAATCCACGCTTTTTGAACAGGGTGATCAGCTGATGCTGAAAGCCCTTCGATGGTTGTGATTTTTCCTTCGCCTACTGAAGACACAGGAAGTTGACATGAGCGTAAAGCGGTCCCGTTCAAGTGAATTGTACAGGCTCCACATTGTGCGATACCACAGCCGTATTTTGTTCCGACCAAATTTAAATGATCACGAAGAACCCATAAAATGGGGGTAGAGGGGTCAACTTCTACATTGTGTAGTTTCCCATTGATGTTTAACTGATAGAGTGCCATACTATTTATTTTAAGTTTAAAATTACGTAAAACGTTTTTAATAGGGTATTATTTCCAATAAATATCAACTGACTAATATTCCATTCGATAGAATGGATTCAAAAATCAATTTTATTTATGATTCTTTATGAGAGCCATCGCAAATAGGGGCTTTTTTTGATTTGCCACATCCGCATAATGTAAAGCGTTCTCCATGCGGTATTTCTTTCCCCTCTTCATCAAGTAAAATAACCACTCCTTCAACTAGCAGTTGTCCACTCGGTTTTCTCGTAATTTGTGTTTTTCCCATTATCAAGTAAGCAATTTATAGTTTATTGAATTGTTTGTTTTTTTCTTTTAATGTAGTTGAGAATTTGATTCTCCAAAAGGGGTAGGGTCAAGGTACCTCTTTTTAAAATTTCCTCGTGAAATTCTCGAATATCGAAATCACTTCCCAATTCTTTCACGGCTTTTTCACGAAGCTCACGAATTTTTATTTCACCAATTTTGTAAGACAAAGCCTGACCAGGCCATGATATATAACGATCAATTTCGGTATTGACTTCATGTAATGATAGGGCAGTATTAGAGGCCATAAAGGCAACTGCCTGATCTCTACTCCATCCAAAGGCATGAATTCCGGTATCTACTACCAATCGGCAGGCACGCCACATTTCGTAGGTAAGTTTACCAAAATGTTCGTAGGGTGTTTCGTAAATTCCCATTTCTTCTGCCAAATATTCGGTATAGAGTCCCCACCCTTCGCCATAGGCCGACAAATAGAGGTTTTTTCGGAATTGGGGAATGTGGTCGGGTAATTCTTGATTTAACGCCCCTTGAAGGTGATGTCCCGGAACAGCCTCATGCGCAGTCAATGAAGGGATAACATATAGCGGTCTGCTGGAAAGATTATAAGTATTCACCCAATAGTATCCTGGATCTGTGCTGTTTTTTGGTGATCCAACATATCTGCCACCGGTGTACTTAGGCGCTATAGAAGCAGGTACTGGAGCTACACCATAGGGTTTTCTGGGAAGGGTAATAAAATACCGCGGCAACTGTTCGTCTAACTTTTTGGCAATATTACGAGCGTGTTTGAGCAACATTTCTGGAGTAGTTGCATAAAACTCAGGCGAGGTTCTTAGGTAGGCAATAAAGTCATCAAAAGTGCCTTTAAACCCTACTTCATCAATAATGGATTCCATCTGTGCCCTTATACGAGCCACTTCTGATAAGCCAAGTGCGTGGATGCCTTCAGGGGTCATTTCTTGTGTTGTATAATAGTCAATTCGACTCTGGTAATAGGCTTTTCCATTAGGAATTTCAGAAACTCCCAAAGTTTTTCGGGTACGTAAAAAATACTCTTGTTCAAAAAAGTTTTTTACCTCTTCAAAAGCAGGGATCACCTTTTCTACTACAACTGTTTTTGCTGCTGCTTGAAGGGAATCTTTTTCTGCCTCTGTCAATTGGGTGGGGAGGTTTAAAAACGGACTGTAAAAAAAGTTTTCTTCAGCTGTTGATGTTATGTGTTGATTGTAAGTAGATTCATAGCCTTTAAAAATAACGAGCGGTTGTCCCATGCCGGCTTCCAATCCTTTTTCGATTAAGGCTCTTTGCTGTTTTATGTAGGTAGGAATTCCTTCTAACGTGCGTAAGTATCTTAAAGCACTTTTTTTATTTGTCAAGGGACGAACGCGATAGGTCAAACTGGAATGAAAACCAGCATCAGACAAAATAGGATTCCAATGGGTTTTAAATTGGTATTCAACTACGGCTTCATTGAGAACAAAGTCGAGTAGGGAATAGGAAATCTGATCCTCCTCGTTTAGTAACGCATAATCAAGGGTATTGAGTTCATTTTTCAATGAATCACAAAACTGGGCATATAGTTCAAAACGTTGTTCGCTATAATCGCCTAATGGGTACTGTTCATTATCTGATTGTTCATAGCTCTCATAGGCTTTGATTAGGCGAGTTAACTTATTTTCTTTTGTTGGAGTTTGACACATAACCCATAATAGGCAGCCAAAAGTGATTAAAATTTTTCTCATATCATTATTGCTTTTTGTTTGTACCAGGCCCAGTAACAAAAACACCGGGAAAGGCATTGGTATGCTCACCATTTTCTATTACTTGGGTACCATTAACCCACACATGGTCAACACCTTCAGCGAGTTGAAGTGGATTTTCAAAAGTAGCGTTATCATTTACCGTTTCAGGATTAAAAACAACGATGTCGGCAAAATACCCTTCTTTTAATAATCCCCGGTCTGTAAGTCCCAAATTTGAGGCTGGAAAACCACTTAATTTCCGTACGGCTTCTTCAAGTGAAATTAAATTTTCATCTCTACTGTATTTGCCTAACACTCGAATAAAGCTTCCGTAGGCACGAGGATGTGTGCGAAAGCCTTCTTCGGGATCGGAATACGATCCTGCATCTGAACAAAAGGAAACCCAAGGAAGCGCCACTTTTTTCCGAATATTTTCCTCACTCATGCTAAAGTAAATGCATTGAATTCGACTATCGTCTTCAATAATTAAATCTACTATGGTTTCCTCTGGCGACTGTTGTCTCATCTGTGCGGCTTCAGCAATGGTCTTTCCTTGGTATTTTTCTGCCATTGACTGGGTATTAAAACCCACCATTAAAATGCCCTCTGGGGGTTGCTGACTTAATTCTTTTCGTATGTCTTCCAAAAGGCGTTTTCGGGCAACGGGTTCCTGCATACGATTTATCCAAGCGCGATGTCCTCCCTCTTGAACCCAAGTGGGAATAACTCCTGTTAACCCTGTTGAACTGGCAGGATAAGTATACATATCTGCGGTTATTTTCAAACCTTGCTGTTGTGCTTTTTCTACGCGTAAAATGACACTGTCTAATAAATGCCAGTTGGGTTTTCTGGAGGCTTTAAGGTGATAAATTTCGGCAGGTACATTCGCTTCTTTAGCAATGGTTATCAATTCGTCTACGGCCTCTACAACACGATGATCTTCATTGCGCATATGAGAGATATACATGCCACCGTATTCTCCTGTAATTTTATTTAATGCAATTAATTCAGCTGTATCAGCATAATCTCCTGGAGCATAAATTAAAGAAGAACCTATGCCCATAGCTCCTTCTTCCATTGCAATTTTAACTGTTTTTTGCATTTCATAAAGTTCCTCAGGAGTTGCTTTTCGATTGGCGTACCCAATGTGGTTGATTCGAACGGTGGCCGCGCCTAAAAATGAGGCAATATTGGTAGAAATTTTATTGCGTTCTAATTTTTTCATAGCCTCTCCAAAAGAAACATACCCTTCTTTACCTTCAAGCCCTGTTGGCCCTGGAGAGGTTCCCTCACCAAAAACTTCCAGCGTAACCCCTTGCTTTAGATCACTTAAAGAACGTCCGTCTTCAAGTAGGGCATTATAGCCCCAACTTAACATATTGATAAAACCTGGAGATACGGCTTTCCCTTCTATTTCATAGGTTGTGATGGCAGAAAACTCCTTTGGGGGCCCCACATACACAATCTTATCTCCTGTGATGGCCACTGTTCCAATATAGGAGGGAGTTCCGTTGCCTTCATAAATACGCCCTTGTTGAATAACAATGTCGCATTGAGGTATTTCAGTACAACCCCAAAAAAATAAAATCGAGAAGACTACTAAGAAATTTCGAGCCATATTGAATTTTATATCAAGGTACGAAATTGAAAGAAACCAAAAATTACTTGCGTTTCAAATCAAACAGCTTGAATTTAATATCATCAAGCCCTTCGTCATCAAATGGATATTCCATTTGATCTTGAATATTGTAGAGGGAAATCAAAATAAATTCACTCAAAATGACAATAAAAAAGGTAAGCCAACTTGGATTTTCAACTCCTATTTTATTGATAATGGTGGGTGTATAAACCACAGGGAAAATATAAATAAAAATCAAACAGTATGCCTTTAAGCTAATGGGGGTTCTATGGGAATGAATGGCAAAAAGGTTGTCTGAACTTTCAATTACATCCTTTAAAAATCTAAAAATTTTATCTCGGTTGCCTCCGCCAATTTTATCGGGTCTACTTTTGATAAAGGCATATACTGAACCCATTTTTTGATCAAAATCTTGGGTGTTGTCTTCATCGGAAGATTTAAGTTGGGAAAATAAACTATCATTTACTGCTGTGATATGATCCCCTATTTCTTTTTTTTCCTCTTCGTTTAATTTTCCATTAAATACCAGTAAATTTTGAACTGTTTTAAGTGCAGCACCAAAACGACTTAAGTGTTCCATTGCTTTTTCACGTCTTCTAAATGCACCACGTATAGTAAAAACAAGGGGAAATATGATGGCGATGCTCATTAATGTGAGATCAATATTATAGACCACTTTAAAATTGTATGCAATGAAGGGAACTAAAAAGGATAAACCTAAGGTTATAAAGGTTCTATAATTGATGATTATCAGGTATCTAGACATAAAAACAATTCGTATATTCGAGTAAATTTATCTACTATATAATGAAGAACCAAAGATTACTACAGTTAATTTTCCTTTTATCTAGTATGGCCTTTGCTCAAAAGGCCCAAAAGTCAGACCGGCTTTTTGAAGATCAAAGCCCCCTTCAAATAAAACTGAATTACTCCAATAAAGAAATGAATCGTAAAACGGATGATTCAACTTTCATCAAAACAGCCATGGGCTATTTTCACGAGGAAAAGTGGTCTTCAATTGAGGTTGATTTAAGAGCCAGAGGAAATTTCAGACGTAATGAATGTTATTTCCCTCCGATCAAAATGAAGATTAAAAAAGACCAATACAAGGAAACTTTATTTGATGGAAACAAGACGATGAAGTTGGTTATGCCTTGCAAGCTTGAGAGTGAAAATAATGATAATGTTTTACAAGAATTTATTGCCTATAAAATTTACGAGAAGATTTCACCTTATCATTTTAAAACAAGACGTGTAGACATAGATTTTACAGAACCTAACGGCAAAAAAGAAAAAACATTTCAATTAAAGGGTTTTCTAATTGAAGATGATAAACGAGTTGCCGAGCGTCACGAAGGGAAAGTTTTTGAGCGGTACATCCATCCTATGGCGATGCAGCATTTAACTTCAGTTCATAATGCTTTTTTTCAGTTTTTACTAGGAAATACAGATTTTTCGGTGGCTTACCAACATAACGGGAAATTGTTGTACATCGATAAAAACATCATTCCCCTTCCCTATGATTTTGATATGTCTGGGTGGGTAGATCCAAGCTATGCTACGGTGAACGAAACTTTGAATATCAACTCTGTAAAAGATCGTGTTTATAGAGGTTTTTCAAGAGACAGATCCTATTTCGACCAGGTTAGAAAAGAATTTAAAGACAAAAAAGAGGATTTGATGGCATTAGTTGCTTCGTATGCTTCAGAATTTGAAAGCCCAAATGAATTTGAGTCCATGCAAAAATTTATGGTGTCGTTCTATCAAGTAATCGAAAACGACACGGCTTTTGAAAAAGAAATTGTGGCTAGCGCTCGAACGAAATAATTAAGGGGTTAAGGCCTGTTTCATTTTATCGAAAATTGCAGTATTCTCGTAGATCCCCTTAAATAAAGAGGCTTTAGGACCAAAACTAAATACGGGAACCATGGTGGCTGAATGCCCTTTTGTACTGTAAATTCCTTTAACTCTACCTCTAGAAATGATTCCGCCACTGAGGTTAAGCCCTCCGGTTTCGTGGTCTGCAGTTACTATTACAAGTGTATTTCCTTGTTTATTTGCAAAGTCAAGCACCTTTTGTATGGTACGATCGAATTCCTCAAACTCAGAAAGCATGTACTCTAAATTATTATCATGACTTCCCCAGTCAATTTGCGACCCTTCAATCATCATAAAAAAGGGAGCTTCTTTTTGAGAGAGTTTTTGGAGGCTGATTTCAACTAAAGATTCTAAATCGGGACTTCTGCCCTCTTTTAACGGAGGCGGTTCATCATTATAGGTAAAGTACCCAATTTTATCAGCGGTTGATTTTTCAAATTCCCTTGTGCTGGATACAAATTCATATTCATTCATTTCAGAAATTAGATTTCGTTTGTCTTCCCGACTCACAAAATGTTTTTTTCCTCCACCAATAAATAAGTCTACATCATGTTCACTCAATTGAAGGGCAATGTCTTGGTATTGATTCCTTAGAGGCACTTTAGCATAGAATGAAGCTGGTGTGGCGTGAACAATGCTTGAGGTGGCTATTAATGCCGTAGTATAGCCTAACGCTTCACAGTGTTCTAAAATACTTTTTTGAGGTTGATCTTGACTGTCGATTCCCAAAACTTTGTTGTAGGTTTTGTATCCTGTAGCCATAGCCGTTCCACTTGCTGCGGAGTCGGTAACAAGTTGATCAATGGCATGGGTTTTCGATAAACCCACAAATTCAAAACCTTCTAATGCAGTTGCGTTTTTATTGGCATACATTCCTGAACTTATTTGGGTAAGTCCCATTCCGTCGCCGATCATCAATATAATATTTGGTTGTTTTTGATTCTGACCATAAACAGAAAAAACAAAAAGAAAAAGTAAGGGTAAAAGTCTCATAAAAAATTCAAAATAGAATCAAATATACAATTCCCAACCTCATGATTTTCAATCTTCGCTCATTTTCTTTCTGTATTCAAATACGTACCTTTAAACCTCAATTGTTGTGAATTGAAAAATGTAAGTAACAAACCGATTGATATAGTCATTGCTTGGGTAGATGGAGAGGATCCTATGCTGAAAAAAAAGCGAATGAAATACCTTCAGAATTCCCACTCAAAAGGCATTTCTGGAGCTGCTCCCACGCGATTTCGTTCCTTAAAAGAAATCGAATATTGTGTTCTTTCCATCTTTAGATTTGCTCCTTTTATTCGCAATGTATTTATCGTAACCGATCAACAAGATCCCAAAGTTGATGCCGTTGTAAAAGACTATTTTCCAGACCGCTTGAAAGACATCAGAATAGTTGATCATCAAGAACTATTTGTAGGATTTGAAGCTTTTTTACCCACCTTCAACAGTATTTGCATAAGTAATATGATTTGGCGTATCAACGGATTAGCGGAACATTTTGTGTATTTCAATGATGATATTTTTTTAACACAATCCATTCACCCTACAGACTGGTTTGAAGGTGATTTTCCTGTTTTAAGAGGCAAATGGGTAGCCAGCCCTTATGAGCGTTTGCTTTGGGATTGGATAAAACAAAAAGCCATGCCCAAAAGGTATGCTTCCTTAACAGCTTCTTTTCAAGTAAATCAATGGCGCGCATCGGCCATGTTAGGCTTTAAGGGTATTTATTTTCGATCAGGGCACACCCCTCTTGCCTTAAAAAAAAGCACCTTAGCGCACTATTTTCATAACCATCCAGAAATTTTAAAAGAAAATATTTCCCATCGCTTTCGGCATTACAGTCAATTCAATACTGTGGCTTTGGCGAATCATTTGGAAATTCAAAAAGGGAATCCCATTCGGCGTTCCCCACAAGCGCTCTATATTCAACCCCATAATCGAAAAGAAAACTATGTTGCCCGAAAAATGAAATTACTTAAGTCAGATTCAAAATACCTTTTTGTTTGCATTCAAAGTTTGGATTTAGCCAGGGAGTCCGTTCAAAAAAATACATTTTTGCTGCTAGACAGATTAATAAAACTCAAATCATGACTCAAAAAGGAAAAAAAATGGCCGTGATTTCCATGGCACGGAATGCTCCTCATTTTGTTTCAAAATGGATTTCGTATTATGGTAGCCAATTCGGGTTTGAACATTTGTATTTGTTTCTCGATGGATTAGAACAACCCTTACCTGAATATGCAGATCGAATTCATTGTTTTCAAATTCCCCATAAACCCTTATCTCGAACACGTGGAGATAAGGAACGCGCAAAAAAAATCTCAACCTTTGCACATACGCTATTTGAAAAATACGATGGGGTAATTGCTCTTGATATTGATGAATTTTTAGTTGTCGATCCTAAAGTAAACATAACCCTACACGATTATCTAGTCAATCAAAAACAACACCCGTCTTTATCTGCTCTTGGGGTTGATGTTATTCAACATCCCAAAAATGAAAAAGAAATGAATTGGTCAAAACCCATCTTATCCCAACGTTCCTACGCCATGTTGTCTGATCGATATACCAAACCGATAGTAGCTTTTCAGCCCGTCCAATGGGGGGCTGGATTTCATCGAATTAAAGGGGAAGACTTTACAATTGATCCCCATCTCTATCTCTTTCATTTAGGAGCAGCAGATTTAGTCCTTACTGAAAGAAAGCTTCATGATCAAGAAATGGTTAAGGAAGGGTGGAAAGGCCATCTAAAGCGAAGAGCAAAATCAGTTCAACAAATTCAACTCTTAGACCCTCAAGGCGAAGAACAAATGAAAAAGGCACAGCACTATTTTTCAAAAAACAGGAAATGGTACGCTTGGAACAAACCCGCCCCGCTTAAAATGAATCCCCTTGTTGAAATTCCCGAACGCTTTAAAAGGGTTCTGTAAACATTCCTTTTATCTTTGCCCTGCCAATAGCTAATTAAATTGTATTTGAAGTGAAAAAGATCCAAATGGTTGACTTAAAAGGGCAATACAACTTCATAAAGGATGAAGTTGACCGTGCACTTGAAGATGTTTTTCAAACGACGTCATTTATTAATGGACCTGCGGTTCAAGAGTTTCAAACGAATTTAGAACACTATTTGGGTGTAAAACACGTTATCCCCTGTGCTAACGGAACAGATGCCTTGCAGATCGCCTTAATGGGTTTATCCCTTTCTCCAGGAGACGAAGTCATAACGCCTAATTTCACCTTTGCCGCTACTGTTGAGGTTATTGCACTACTTAAATTAAAACCCGTTTTGGTGGATGTTGATCCTAAAACATTTATGCTAAATGTTGACGCAGTAGAAAAGGCAATTACTGCAAAAACAAAAGTAATTTTACCGGTTCATTTGTTTGGACAATGCGCTCCAATGGAACCTCTTTTAACTCTTGCCCAAAAACACGGAATCTATGTGTTGGAAGATAACGCCCAAGCCCTGGGGGCCGTTTATACATTTTCGAATGGCAAAAAAGCAAAAGCAGGTACTATAGGTCATGTAGGGGCAACTTCTTTTTTTCCTTCAAAAAATTTAGGTGCCTTCGGAGATGGAGGAGCAATCTTTACAAATGACGATGCTTTGGCACACAGCCTAAGAGGTATAGTAAATCACGGGATGTACGAACGGTATCATCATGATGTTGTGGGAGTAAACTCTCGTTTAGATTCCATTCAAGCCGCCATTTTAAATGTCAAATTAAAGTATTTAGACTTTTACAACGAAAAAAGAAAAACAGCAGCCCTTCACTACAATAAAGCATTTGCTCATTCAGAGGCACTGATTACCCCCTATAGGGAAGCACAATGTGATAGCCATGTATATCATCAATACACCTTACAGATTAAAAAGGGGAATAGGGATGAATTGGTTCAACACCTAGCAGATCATAACATTCCGTGTGGTGTGTATTATCCCATTCCCTTGCATCAACAAAAGGCATATGCCGACCCAACTGTAGAAGATTCCTCTTTCCCCAATACAATACAATTGTGTAAGGAAGTGATTTCTCTTCCCATGCATACAGAATTAACCCCGGATCAAATTGAATTTATTTCAAAACAAGTTCTTTGTTTTGTCAATAAAGTATAATGCTTTTCTTTTACAGTTCATCTTTTACAACTATCTTCCTCTTTTTAAAATTCAATCATGAAAAAAAGTTTATTATTTCTCATACTTCTAAGTCATAGCCTTATCTGGTCACAGCAAACCTATATCCATTGTGGACAGCTTTTTGATGCTCAAAAAGCAAAATTTTTGGGTCCTCATACAATTGTTGTGAATGGAGAGACCATAGTGTCTGTTTCTCAAGGGTTTCAAAATCCGTCTTCATCGGAGGCAACCGTTATAGATCTCAAAACAAAGACAGTATATCCAGGTTTTATTGACATGCACGTGCATATTGAAGGAGAATACACACCCACCCAATACCTCAATAAATTTCAAGCCAATGATGCGGATGTCGCCTTTGATGCCGTTAAAATTGCAATGCGTACTCTTGAAGCCGGTTTTACCACCGTACGCGATATGGGAGGGAGTGGTATAAATATCGCTTTGCGAAATGCCATTAATAAGGGCAAAGTATCTGGCCCTAGAATTTTCACAGCAGGAAAAGCCATAGGAACTACTGGCGGGCATGCTGATCCTACCAATGGGTTTAAAGCGTCTATTCAAGGAGATCCAGGACCTAAAGAAGGGGTGATCAATTCGGTTGATGATGCCAAAAAAGCGGTACGTCAGCGGTATAAAAATGGAGCTGATTGGATAAAAATTACAGCTACTGGCGGTGTGTTGAGTGTAGCCAAAAACGGTCAAAACCCTCAATTTACAGAAGAGGAAATTGCGGCGATTACAAGTACAGCAGCTGATTATGGGTTTAAGGTAGCCGCTCATGCCCATGGCGATGAGGGGATGTATCGTGCAGTTGCCAATGGGGTTACCACAATTGAACACGGAACCCTTATTGAAAAACGGACCATGGAACTAATGAAAGAGAAAAAAGCCTATTTGGTGCCTACAATTTCCGCAGGAAAATTTGTAGCTGAAAACGCAAAAAATCCGGGGGCTTATCCTGAAATTATTGTGCCCAAAGCCATTGCTATTGGTGCTCAAATTCAAGATACTTTTAAAAGGGCCTATGAGTTTGGGGTTCCTATTGCCTTTGGAACCGATGCTGGAGTTTTTCCGCACGGACAAAATGCAGGAGAATTTATATATATGAACGAAGCTGGCATGCCAATTACGGAAGCCTTACAGCTTGCCACGTTTAGAAATGCAGAGATTTTAGACCAATCCGATCGGTTGGGTCAACTAAAAAAAGGTTTTATGGCAGATATTGTTGCCACAGATGAGAATGCCGAAGAGAATATAAACACACTCCTTAACGTTTCTTTCGTAATGAAAGGGGGTAAAGTTTATAAAAACAATTAATCTTTACGCGCCAGAAGCTGTTTCAAAATCGCGATTAATTTTTTTCACCAAGCCTTGTAATACTTTACCAGGCCCTACCTCGGTAAAATGGGATGCACCGTCTGAAATCATATTTTGTACGGTTTGAGTCCACCGAACAGGCGCAGTGAGTTGGGCTACTAAATTCTCTTTTAATACCCCCGTATCTGTGGTGCCTTTCGCAGTGACATTCTGATATACAACACATCGAGGCGAAAGAAAATCAGTTTGCTCAATGGCCTTGGCTAATCGGGCTTTTGCAGGCTCCATAAGTGGAGAATGAAATGCTCCTCCTACTGGAAGAAGTAAAGCTCTTCGCGCCCCGGCTTCGGTAAAGGCAATACAGGCTTGTTCAACCGCCGACTGCTCTCCTGATATGACCAATTGACCGGGACAATTGTAATTGGCTGCAACAACAATGCCTTGAATTGTAGTACAAATTTCTTCTACTTGATGATCTTCTAAACCTAATATAGCAGCCATGGTACCAGGAGCCAGGTTGCACGCCTCTTGCATAGCTTGGGCTCTTTCGGCCACCAGCAACACCCCATCTTCAAAACGGAGAGCACCAGCAGCTACCAAGGCGGAAAACTCACCCAAAGAATGGCCAGCTACCATTTCCGGTGTAAATCGATTTCCCATGACTTCACTTAAAATCGTGGAATGTAAAAATAGTGCAGGTTGGGTAACCCGAGTTTCTTTTAACGCCTCAGCATCTTCACCAAACATTATGTCCGTAATTCGAAATCCCAATAACAAATTTGCCAATTCAAATCGTTCTTTGGCTAGCGAGTTTGTTTCATAAAGTTCCTGTCCCATACCGGGAAACTGAGAGCCTTGTCCTGGAAATATGTAAGCTTTCATTCCGTTTTATTTTTATATGTTATGTACGAATAAGCATAAGGTTGATCTTCTGTGGCAGGGTAATTTTCCTCTTGAACAATTTCCCACTGGGCTGGATTAAGATTGGGAAAAAAAGCATCTCCATCAAACATGGCATGTACCCTCGTTAGTTCTATTGTTTGAGCTATTGGAAGAAATAACGAATAAATCTCTCCGCCCCCAATAATAAAAGGTTGTGGGTCATCAGCCGCCGCTTTAAGGGCTTCTGCTACAGAATGGACAACAACACCGCCCTCTGCTCTATAGTTTGGATTGTGAGTTAAAATGATATTTTTTCGATTGGGAAGAGCTTTAGGAAGGGATTCAAACGTTTTTCTACCCATAATAACGGCATGACCTTGAGTGAGTCTTTTAAAGCGCTTTAAATCTTCAGGAATGTACCAAATGAGTTGATTGTCTTTACCCAGCGTATGGTTTTCAGATGCTGCTGCAATTAATGTAATGTCTTTCTTCATAGTAAGGATAAAGTCGAAATAAGATAATTACCTTTGCGCAAAAATACACTTTCTTATCAACCCATGCCTATTCCAACTTTCCCAGTTTTAAAAAATTCAACCTACCTAAATACGGCTTATGTTGGCCCATTGTCTCAGGAACTATTTGACTTTAGAAGGGCAGAGGAGGAAAAGTATTTAGCATGGGGTAATGAATATAAAGTGGATGCCTACAACACCTTAGACGAAACTCATAGGGTTTTAGCCCTTTTTTTTGGACTGCCAAGCCATCACTGTTTTGTGGTTTCTAATTTTTCAAGTGGTATACGGTATATTATGCCTTTGCTACCCAAAACTTCAAAAGTGCTTTATGTAAATGAGGATTACCCTTCATTATTGAATTCATTCCAATCTCAAGGCTTGAATACAAAAGGAATTCCATTAACAGAAACAATTGAGCAAGACCTAGAAAAGGAATTGTCAAAAACGCAATACGATGTTCTCATTTTAAGTATAGTTCACTATACGAGCGGTATTTTAATTGACACGGATTATTTAAATCAACTAAAAGAAAACTACCCCAACCTTTTACTCATTGCCGATGGGACTCAATTTTTAGGGGCTCATTCTTTTCAATTCAATCAGAGTCCGTTTGATGTGGTAGTTGCTAGCGGATACAAATGGCTTTTGGCGGGTTTTGGAAATGGAGTTTTGATGGTTTCAGAGGCCTTTTTGTCAAAGGTTAATATACAGTCATCAGACCTCAAAGAAATTATTTTTCAAGGCCATTTTAACCTATTGGCCACTTCGAGTTTAAAATTTGCTGTTGAACAACTTGTCACATTAAATTTTGAGGAATTACTGAACAAAAAAAAGAAGCTTTCAGGCTATGCAAAAGAAGCCTTACTTGAAAGTAATTACCTCGATCAGCGAGTGAATAAGCGAAAAGAACACAGCAGTATTTTTTTGTTGAACGGTTCAACTTCACTTTATCAGCATTTGATGAAATCAAACATTAGTTGTGTTCAGCGTAGCACGGGTGTACGGGTCTCATTCCATTATTACAATACTACTGAAGAAGTGGATATCTTGTGTAAAGCCTTAAAAGCCTTTTAAATAGCAACTTTTCCTTTGATTAAGGGATGAGGATCATAATTGATTAACGTAAAGTCCTCATAAGTAAAATCAAAAAGAGATGTTATGGCTGGGTTAAGCACCATTTTCGGGAGCGGTTTAGGATCCCTCGAGAGTTGTTCTTTGACCTGTTCAAAATGATTTGAATAAATGTGGACATCACCAAAAGAATGTACAAAATCCCCCGGTTGTAAATCACAAACTTGGGCCATCATTAAAGTTAGTAAAGCATAAGAGGCAATATTAAAAGGAACACCTAAAAAAACATCGGCACTGCGTTGATACAATTGACAAGAAAGCGTCCCGTCGGCCACATAAAACTGAAAAAAAGCATGGCAGGGGGGTAGTGCTGCTTTATTGTTGGCAACATTTTCAGCAAAAGAAACGGCCGTATTAGGCATGACACTCGGGTTCCAAGCAGAAACCAACATTCTTCTGCTATCCGGATTGGTTTTTAAGGTGTGTATTACCCCTTTAATTTGATCAATACCCTCGTTATTCCAGTTGCGCCATTGATGACCATAAACAGGCCCAAGGTCTCCCTTTTCATCAGCCCATTCATTCCAAATTCGAACGCCATTTTCTTGCAGATAGCTAATATTTGTGTCTCCTTTTATAAACCATAGTAATTCGTGAATCACAGATTTTACATGGATTTTTTTTGTGGTTACTAAGGGAAACCCTGCATTAAGATCAAATCGCATTTGATGACCAAAAAGACTTTTAGTTCCGGTACCTGTCCGATCGGTTTTTTCTACCCCATGGGCCAGGATGTGTTCCAATAAATCCAAATATTGCTTCACGTGTTCTATTTTCATCAAAAATAGAGTCAAACTGGAAGATTTAAAACCTTTCTGAAAAAAGGTTATTAAAAAAAATTAACAACGGGATTTATTCAGAGCGTTTAGAAAGTTCATCACGAACACGTGCTGCCTTTTCATAATTTTCTTGGGCAACTAAAGTCTGAAGTAATTTTTTGAGTTTTGTGATGGAAAGTTTTTTGATGTCTTCTTCCATTTCAGATAAGCGACTTTGCTCTGCAACAAAATTTTGAATCCAGTTATCTTCAGAAAATTTTTTAACTCCTGTGGCAGTTGAACTTGAAAACCCTGCTTTTTTCAGTATAGAATCATAGGTAAAAATGGGGGCATTGTAGCGTAGGGCTAAAGCGATTGCGTCGGAAGTTCGGGAATCAATAATTTCTTCAATCTTATCGCGTTCGCAAATCAAGCTAGCAAAAAAGACTCCGTCAACCAATTTGTGTATAATGACTTGTTTTACATAAATCGAAAATCGATCGGCAAAAGTTTTGAACAAATCATGAGTAAGGGGTCTGCTCGGTTTCACCTCTTGCTCAAGGGCAATAGCAATGGACTGTGCTTCAAATCCCCCGATGATGATTGGAAGTTTTCGATCTCCTTTAGATTCACTTAAAATTAGGGCATAGGCTCCAGTTTGTGTTTCACTAAATGAGATCCCCTTTACGTCTAGTTGTATTAATTTCATTTGCCTTAACTCGAGCAATTAATGTTTCTACAAACCCATAATATAGGTTAAGATTATAGAAACGTTCAATATCCTGCTTTATTGGGCTAAATTAATAGATAATTATTGATTAAATTTGCGCCTCAATGATTTTATTACATGAAAACCATACAATTTAGAGAAGCCATCGCGCAAGCCATGACCGAAGAAATGCGGCGAGACCCATCAATTTATCTTATGGGAGAAGAAGTTGCTGAATACAATGGAGCCTACAAGGCTTCTAAGGGAATGCTTGATGAATTTGGTGCAAAACGCGTGATTGATACTCCCATTTCTGAATTGGGATTTTCAGGGATTGGTGTAGGTTCTACAATGACGGGTAACCGACCCATAATTGAGTTTATGACATTCAATTTTGCCTTGGTTGGGATTGATCAAATTATAAATAATGCCGCTAAAATTAGACAAATGTCGGGGGGTCAATTCCCTTGTCCAATTGTATTTAGAGGGCCAACAGGGTCTGCAGGACAGTTAGCCGCAACTCATTCCCAGGCATTTGAAAGTTGGTATGCCAATTGCCCCGGGTTAAAAGTTATTGTTCCTTCGAATCCTTACGATGCTAAAGGTTTATTAAAAGCCGCTATTCGCGATGATGATCCTGTAATTTTTATGGAGTCGGAACAAATGTATGGTGATAAAGGCGAGGTGCCCGAAGGCGAATATACCTTACCCATTGGAGTAGCCGACATAAAGCGGAAAGGTACTTCGGTAACTATAGTGTCTTTTGGGAAAATTTTGAAAGAAGCCCTCAAGGCAGCAGAAACCTTAGCAAAAGAAAATATCGAATGTGAAGTAATTGATTTACGAACCATTCGTCCGCTAGATTACCAAACTGTTTTTGAATCGGTTAAAAAAACGAACCGATTAGTCATTTTAGAGGAATCATGGCCCTTTGGTAATATTTCTACAGAAATTACGTATCAGGTTCAAAATCAAATTTTTGATTATTTGGATGCACCAATTGAAAAAATTAATACGGCCGATACACCCGCTCCCTACTCACCTGTATTGCTCAATGAGTGGTTGCCTAACGAGGGGGATGTAATTAAAGCCGTAAAAAAAGTATTATATCACAATCAGTAAACACCAATTTTAAATTAAAAAACTGAAAATCAGTTCAATAAAAGGATTTAAAGTCAATTTTGTAATCAGGTTGGTTTTACTATTTTTACCGTCTCATTTTAACAAACAAATTACATGGAATTAATTATACGTTTTTTACCTGCTTTCGGTGTTTTAGCCCTCATTTTTGTGTGGATTAAAAACATTTGGATAACAAAACAAGAAGTTGGGAATGAAAAGATGGCCCGGATTGCAAAAAGTATCGCTGAAGGAGCAATGTCTTTCTTAAAAGCAGAATATAAAATCCTCTCCATATTCGTTCTCTCTGTTGCCGTTTTACTCTACTTTAAAGGCAGTAATGAAGAAGGTTCTCATGGTATGGTAGCCTTGTCTTTTTTTGTTGGGGCAATATGCTCTGCATTGGCAGGTTTCATCGGGATGAGAGTGGCTACAAAAGCAAATGTACGGACAACACAAGCCGCTAGAACGTCGCTCGGAAAAGCTCTAGAAGTCGCTTTTACAGGAGGCTCAGTTATGGGCTTAGGTGTTGTTGGATTGGGTGTTTTAGGACTAAGCGGATTATTTGCTTTATATCAAATGATTTGGCCAGGGTCTGAAAACCTTGAAATGGTACTAAACGTATTGACCGGATTTTCTATGGGAGCGTCCTCTATTGCCCTTTTTGCTCGTGTAGGTGGTGGAATTTACACTAAGGCAGCCGATGTAGGAGCAGACTTAGTGGGAAAAGTTGAAGCAGGAATTCCAGAAGACCACCCTTTAAATCCAGCAACTATTGCCGACAATGTTGGAGACAATGTTGGAGATGTTGCCGGTATGGGGGCCGATTTATTTGAATCTTATGTAGGTTCAATAATTGGAACTATGGTACTAGGAGCCTTTATTATAACTCCAGATTTTAATGGTTTAGGAGCAGTTTATTTACCTCTTGTACTGGCTGCAGTAGGTATCATTATGTCTATAATTGGAACCTTCTTTGTAAGAGTAAAAGAAGGAGGAAACCCACAAACTGCATTGAATATTGGTGAATTTGGATCAGCAGGTCTTATGGTAATTGCTTCTTACTTTATCATAAACAGTATGATTCCAGAAGCGGTAGAAGGGCTTCCTTACGGATCTCTAGGAATTTTCTTAGCCACTTTGGCAGGACTTATTGCTGGATTAGGAGTTGGAAAAATTACAGAATACTATACAGGTACAGGAACAAAACCCGTAAAATCTATTGTTGCACAATCTGAAACGGGTGCTGCAACGAATATTATTGCTGGATTAGGGGTTGGAATGATGTCGACCATGATTCCTATTTTATTAATTGCAGCTGCAATTTTAGTTTCTCATCACTTTGCAGGTCTTTACGGTATTGCGATTGCTGCGGTAGGGATGCTTGCAAATACAGGAATTCAGCTAGCCGTTGATGCTTATGGCCCAATATCGGATAACGCGGGAGGGATTGCTGAGATGGCTGAATTGCCCAATGAGGTGCGCGAACGTACGGATACTTTAGATGCTGTTGGAAACACAACGGCTGCTATTGGAAAAGGATTTGCAATTGCTTCAGCAGCACTAACGGCCTTAGCTTTATTTTCCGCATTCATGCAAGTAGCTAACGTTAAAAGTATTGATGTTTCTGAACCAAAAATTATGGCAGGACTCCTTATAGGAGGTATGCTCCCCTTTGTGTTTTCAGCACTTTCAATGAATGCTGTAGGGCGTGCGGCTATGGCCATGATTGAAGAAGTACGACGTCAGTTTAAAGATATTCCTCAATTAAAAGCGGCTCTTGAAGTGATGCGCAAATATGATGCTGATATGTCCAAAGCCACTAAAAAAGATCGCGAAATTTTTGATGCGGCAGATGGATATGCCGATTATGAAAAATGTGTTGAAATTTCAACTACAGCTTCAATCAAAGAAATGATTTTACCCGGTTTACTTGCCATTGCAGTTCCCGTTGCCATCGGATTTATTGGTGGAGCAGAAATGTTAGGTGGACTTTTGGCCGGTGTAACCACTTGTGGTGTTTTAATGGCCATTTTCCAATCCAATGCTGGTGGAGCTTGGGATAATGCCAAAAAAATGATTGAGGCCGACGGTCGTAAAGGAACTGACGCACACAAAGCCTCAGTAGTTGGTGATACTGTAGGAGATCCGTTTAAGGATACTTCAGGTCCCTCACTGAACATATTGTTAAAATTAATGTCTGTTGTGGCATTGGTTATTGCCCCCAGCGTGGCATTGCAAGACGATGCTGTTGAAGCCTACGTTAAAACACAATGGAACGAAGATGCGATTGAAATGGTTGTTCCTTCAGAAGAAGGTACAGAAACCATTCAGGTAAAAAGGGGGCTTGATGCTGAAGCCAGTCAGAATCAAATTAAAGGGACAGTTGCCCCTACTGAGGCCTCACCTACTGCTTCAATACCTGAACCTCACCTGCACCGTGACTAACCGCGGAATGAAGAAAATGTAAAATAAAAAAGGTCAGCAATTGCTGACCTTTTTTTATGCTATACTTGCAAGGGCTTTGTCTATTGTGGCAAGAACCACTTTGAGGTCTTCAGGGCGTTCAACAAAATCTAAATTGTCTACATCAATTATTACCATTTTGTCTTTATCATAGGTGCTGATCCAGGCTTCATAGCGTTCGTTAAGTCGACTTAAGTATTCAATGCTAATACTGTTTTCGTAATCGCGTCCCCGTTTGTGAATTTTGTTTACGAGGTTGGGAATGCTACTGCGTAAATAAATTAGAAGATCGGGCCCTTGAATTAACGACTTTAACAACTCAAATAAAGATTGATAGTTTTTAAAATCGCGTTGATTCATTAATCCCATTGCATTGAGGTTGGGAGCAAAAATGTAGGCGTCCTCATAAATAGTTCGATCTTGGACAATAGTATTTTTTTGATCTTTAAAGGATAAAAGTTGGTGAAATCGACTCTTCAAAAAGTAGATTTGAAGGTTAAATGACCAGCGCTCCATATGATTGTAAAAATCATCCAAATAGGGATTGTCAATCACATCTTCAAAATGAGCTTCCCAACCGTAATGTTTTGCCAATAGTTCTGTTAAACTCGTTTTTCCGGCTCCTATATTTCCTGCAATGGCAATGTGCATACGTCTGCAATTAAATAAATATTGTACTTGCAAAATAACCCCTTTTTTTGAAAGCGAGAAGGAAGCGCTTTTAAAAATTTGCATTTTTTAGAATTTATCATTCTAACTAGTATTGGACAAAAAACGAGTTAAAATTTTGTGGTAGTTAAAAATGTTATACATTTGAGCCGTTAAACGAGGAAGGATTTGACTGATTGCAGCCTCGATAAAAAATGCTAAACCAGTGTTGCTTTGGTAACGCATCGTTAAAATCCTTCCGCAAAGCAACTTAAAATGTCATATTTTTTTACCTCAGAATCAGTTAGCGAAGGGCATCCTGACAAAATAGCTGACCAAATTAGCGATGCTCTCTTAGATCATTTTTTAGCCTTTGATCCAGAAAGTAAAGTAGCCTGTGAAACCCTAGTCACAACGGGTCAGGTAATTTTAGCGGGTGAAGTTAAAAGCGGCACTTACCTCGATGTTCAAACAATTGCACGCGACACAATTAACCGAATAGGATACACCAAAGGGGCCTATCAGTTTAGTGGTGATTCTTGCGGGGTGATATCGCTTATTCACGAACAGTCTCAAGATATTAACCGAGGGGTTGATCGTGAGCAAAAAGAAGCACAGGGCGCAGGAGATCAAGGCATCATGTTTGGCTATGCTACAACAGAAACCGAATCGTATATTCCTCTAGCATTGGATCTTTCTCACAAAATTTTAATAGAATTGGCAGCCTTGCGAAGAGAAAATAAACATATTTCTTATTTACGCCCCGACGCAAAATCACAGGTTACTATAGAGTATGATGAAAACCATCAGCCTTTGCGAATTGACACTATAGTGGTATCTACCCAACACGATGATTTTGACTCGGATGAAAAAGCCATGTTAGCTAAAATTAAGTCGGATGTAATTTCTATTTTACTTCCACGGGTCATCCAAAAATGCTCACCCAAGGTGCAGCGGCTTTTTGGAAAAGACATTACCTATCATGTGAATCCCACGGGAAAATTTGTAATAGGCGGCCCACATGGTGACACGGGTTTAACGGGTCGAAAAATTATTGTAGATACCTATGGTGGAAAAGGAGCCCATGGAGGAGGAGCCTTTAGTGGTAAAGACCCAAGTAAAGTAGATCGAAGTGCAGCTTATGCAGCGCGTCACATGGCAAAAAACTTAGTAGCCGCAGGGGTAGCCGATGAAATTTTAGTACAATTAAGTTATGCCATTGGGGTTGTAGAACCAACCTCAATTAATATAAATACTTATGGCACAGCAAAAGTAGACCTGTCAGACGAAGCAATTGCAAGCATTGCAGAAACCCTATTTGATATGCGACCCTATGCTATTGAACAGCGTTTACAGCTTCGAAATCCAATGTATTTTGAAACGGCTTCTTATGGTCATATGGGGCGCAAGCCTCTAACTATAACCAAAACGTTTGAGTCTCCCTATAACGGAAAAGTTGTGAAGGAAGTAGCACTTTTCACCTGGGAAAAATTAGATTATGTAGAAACCATTAAAAAATCATTTAATTTATCATGAGTACACAACTCGCAACCAAAGCCTTACACGCAGGGCATGACGCCCAAAACACTCAAGGAACTCAGGCAGTTCCAATTTATCAAACCACCTCCTATGTTTTTTCTAGTTCAGATCACGCGGCGAATTTATTTTCACTCGCAGAGCCGGGCTTTATCTACACTCGTTTAAACAACCCCACAAACGATGTGCTAGAACAACGATTAGCCGCCTTAGAAGGAGGGGTAGCTGCCGTGGCTACAGCTTCAGGAACCGCAGCAATAGCCACCGCCTTAATGGTCATTTTAAAAACAGGAGACCATATTGTTGCCTCAAATAGTTTGTATGGAGGCACCTACAATCTATTGGCCAACACCCTTCCTCGATTTGGAATTACCACAACGTTTGTTGATCCGGATGATCCTGAGAATTTTTCAAAGGCAGTACAAAAAAACACACGGGCTTTTTTCGCTGAATCGTTAGGAAATCCAAAATTGGATGTATTGGATCTTAAAAAAATTGCGCTTCAATCTCAAAAGGCAAAAGTGCCCTTTATTGTTGACAATACTGTAGCCAGTCCCGCACTCTTAAATCCCATTGAACACGGAGCTAACATTGTAATTCATTCCTTAACAAAATACCTAACAGGTAATGGAACATCGCTAGGGGGTGCCATAATTGACGCCGGGACGTTTGATTGGGGAAATGGAAATTTTCCAGAATTTACAGAACCCAATCCGAGTTACCACGGATTAAATTACCACGAAGCACTAGGTGCTATTGCATTTATAGCCAAAGTGAGAATAGAAGGGCTTCGCGATTTAGGAAGTGCCCCCAGTCCCTTTAACAGTTTTCAAACCATTCAAGGAATTGAAACCCTTGAAATTCGGATGAAAAGACATTCTGAGAATGCTTTAAAACTAGCCGCTTGGCTGTCAACTCACAAAGAGGTGGCCTGGGTAAACTATCCTGGATTAAAAACCTCAAAGTACAATAGCTTAGCCCAAAAGTATTTACCCAAGGGGCAAAGTGGAATTGTTACTTTTGGATTGAAAAAAGGATATGAAGGGGCAAAAAAAGTAGCCGATACTACGCAACTTTTTGCGCTTCTTGCCAATATTGGAGACACAAAATCATTGATAATTCACCCGGCCAGCACCACCCATCAACAATTGGATGAAGCAACTCAAAAAACTACTGGGGTAACGCAAGATTTGATTCGGCTTTCAGTAGGATTAGAAGATATTAATGATTTAATTGCTGATTTAGAAACAGCATTTTCAGGACTTTAATACCCTTTAGATGGATTCGGTTCAAACCCTTATCATCGATACTTTTACCACCCACACTGGTGCAAAGTACCCCGCATTCGAATTGCATTATCAGCTTTTTGGATGTCCTTTGGGTTCAGCACCAGTGGTGATGGTAAATCATTCGCTAACGGCAAATGCCGATGTGGCAGGCCCTAAAGGATGGTGGAAAGCTATTGTTGGACCGAACAAAACCATAGACACCCTGCACTACTCAATAGTTTGCTTTAATATTCCCGGAAACGGCACCCTCAACCAAACCTTTTCTACTCCTGAAGATTTTCATGCAGGAGATGTAGCGGCTCTTTTTTTAAAAGGCTTAGCCCATTTAGGGATTGACTCTTTGTACGCCTTGATTGGTGGCTCTATTGGAGGAGGAATTGCCTGGGAAATGGCAGCAAAAGCCCCTAACTTAACTCAGCACCTCATTCCGGTAGCAGCAGATTGGAAGGCAAACGATTGGATTATTGCCAATACTTTTTTACAAAAAAGAATTTTAAAACATTCTAAAAATCCCCTAGAGGACGCTCGAATTCACGCAATGCTTACCTATCGGACCCCTCAATCTTTTGATCTTCGCTTTGGGCGAACCATGAACGAAGAATTCGGGATTTACAATATTGAAAGTTGGTTGATCCATCACGGACAAAAGTTAGCGAAACGGTTTTCCCTAGAAGCATATACTTTGGTAAACCATTTATTAGCAAGTATAAATATTGAAAGGGAGGGACAAAACGCCCTTGAGCTAATAAAAAATATTACAGCAGACATTCACTTAATTGCTATAGATAGTGATCTCTTTTTCACTCCTCATGAAGATCAAAAAACCTATGCATTGGTCCAACCTTTTAAGAAAAATATCACTTATCATGAAATCACTTCAATTCATGGACACGATGCGTTTTTGATTGAAAATGAAGAAGTATCCCGAATTTTTACCCCTATTTTTACTCAGAAAAAAAAGAAATGATGGAAATACAACTAGAGCGAATTAATTCAGATTATCTTTTCGAAGTGACTAATTCTAATGGTCATAAAGTACTTTTAGATAACAAATCAAAAACAGAAGGAGAAGTTCAGGGTGTGAGTCCAATGGAACTTTTATTGATGGGATTAGCCGGCTGCAGTGGTATCGACATTGTGGCAATTTTAAACAAACAAAAAATAAACCCTGAGTCATTAAAGATGAAAGTAAAGGGGCACCGCCACGCGGGTGAAGTACCTTCTTTATTCCATCAGATTGATATTGAAATTTATTTGGAAGGTGAAATATCACCAGAAAAAGCAAAGCGGGCGGCACAACTTTCTTATGATAAGTACTGTTCGGTTTCGAAAACCTTAGAGGCCACGGCATCCATACACTATATCGTATTTGTAAATGGACAGAAAGTATGAAAAAACAAAAGTTTGAAACACAAGCGGTTCGCAATCAAATGGAACGTTCTCAATACGGAGAACATTCTGCGTCTTTGTATTTAACCTCAAGTTTTGTTTTTGACGATGCTGAAGACATGCGCGCATCTTTTGCGGAAGAAAAACAGCGCAATATTTACAGTCGGTTTTCCAACCCCAATACTTCGGAGTTTATTCATAAAGTGGCGCAAATGGAAGGTGCAGAAGATGGCGTTGCTTTTGCAACGGGTATGGGAGCTATTTTCGCAACTTTTGCTACATTTTTGAATGCCGGTGATCACGTGCTTTCTGTACGGGCGGTTTTTGGATCTACCCACACCCTTTTTACTAAATATTTTCCGAAATGGAACATTAGCACCACCTATTTTAATACAAATGAAATAGACAACTTAGCCTCTTTGATTCAACCTACTACAAAATGTATTTATGTTGAATCACCCACAAATCCGGGTCTTGATATAGTAGACCTAGAACGTTTGGGACAATTCGCCAAGGCACATCAATTACTTTTTATTGTAGACAATTGTTTTGCCACACCCTACTTACAACAACCCATAGCCTTTGGAGCCGATTTAGTTATCCATTCCGCTACCAAATTGATGGACGGACAAGGACGAGTACTTGGGGGTATTACCGTAGGGAAAAAAGAACTTATACGAGAGCTTTACCTTTTTGCTAGAAATACAGGAGCTTCTTTGTCTCCCTTTAATGCATGGGTATTGTCAAAAAGTCTAGAAACCCTTTCTATTCGTGTAGATCGGCACTGTGAGAACGCGCTCTTCATTGCAAAAAAAGTAGAAGCACACCCCCGAATCAATTGGGTGAAATATCCGTTTTTATCCAGTCATCCTCAATATGAACTGGCTAAAAAACAAATGAAAGCAGGAGGTAATATTATTGCCTTTGAAGTGGAAGGTGGATTGGAGGCAGGACAACGGTTTATCAATGCAATACGCTTGTGTTCTTTGTCCTCTAACTTGGGTGACTCAAGAACCATAGTTACGCATCCGGCTTCAACCACACACAGTAAACTAGAGGAATCCGATCAGCTTGCCGTGGGAATTACCAAAGGGATGATTCGCCTTTCTGTAGGATTAGAACACCCTACTGATGTATGGGCCGATATTGAAAACGCATTAAAAGCCTAATCTAATGATTGAAACCCTTCTTACAGAACGCATTTTAGTCTTAGATGGAGCCATGGGCACTATGATTCAAAAAGAATCATTAGAAGAAGCTGATTTTAGGGGAGAACGCTTTAAAGATCACCCTTGTTCCCTTAAGGGAAATAATGACTTGTTATCCTTAACGCGCCCCGACCTGATTCAAAAAATACACAGGGCTTATTTTGAAGCAGGGGCAGATATTATTGAAACCAATACCTTTTCATCTACTCGTGTAGGTATGGCCGATTATCAAATGGAATATTTAGCCTATGAACTCAATCTTGTCAGTGCCCAAATTGCAGTAGAAGTAGCTAAAGAAATGTCAAAAAAAACACCGAACAAGCCCCGTTTTGTTGCAGGGTCTATTGGGCCAACAAATAAAACGGCAAGCATGTCCCCTGATGTAAACGATCCGGGTTATCGCGCTATTCATTTTGATGAACTGGTAGATCAATACAGCGAGCAAGTCGAGGGATTGTTAGAAGGCGGTGTGGATTTACTTCTAGTAGAAACGGTCTTTGATACCCTTAATGCCAAAGCGGCTCTTTTTGCAATAGAATCGGTAAAAGAAAAAAGAAAAAGCACTACCCCTGTAATGGTAAGCGGCACAATTACCGATGCTAGTGGACGTACTCTTTCTGGTCAAACCGTAGAAGCCTTCCGTATCTCATTAAGTCATATGCCTTTACTCAGCATCGGATTCAATTGTGCCCTTGGAGCGGATCAATTATTGCCTTATGTAAAACGACTTTCAAGTCAAAGTCAATGCTATATTTCAGCACATCCAAATGCGGGACTACCCAATGCTTTTGGCGCATACGATCAAAGTCCAGAAGAAATGAAAACGTTGATTGCTTCGTACCTAGAGCAAGGCGTGGTCAATATAATTGGAGGATGTTGCGGTACAACTCCCGAACATATTCAAGCGATTGCTGAATTGGCACAAAGTTATCCCCCAAGAACTCCTAAAACCCAGCTTGATGAAGTTTCCTAAGCGCAAGCCCTTACAGCTTTCGGGATTGGAACCCTTGGTGATAACTGAGAGCACGAATTTTGTCAACATAGGTGAACGTACAAATGTGACGGGCTCACGTAAATTTTTAAGACTCATTCAAAACGAACAATTTGATGAAGCCCTAGAAATTGCCCGAGACCAAGTGTTGGGTGGGGCTCAGATCATTGACATCAATATGGACGAGGGCATGATTGATGGGGTAAAAGCCATGACCACTTTTTTAAATTTAGTAGCTGCAGAACCCGATATAGCACGAGTACCCGTAATGATCGACAGTTCTAAATGGGAAATCATTGAGGCCGGCTTAAAAGTAGTGCAAGGCAAGTGTATTGTAAATTCTATCAGCCTAAAAGAAGGAGAAGGTATTTTTCTTGCTCAAGCAAAAACAATCAAAAAATATGGTGCTGCTGTCATTGTTATGGCCTTTGATGAAGACGGTCAGGCAGACACTTTAGCGCGCCGAATTGAAATTTGTAAAAGATCGTATGATCTTTTGGTACAGCAGGCCCACTTTTTGCCCGAGGACATCATTTTTGACCCCAATATTTTTCCTGTGGCTACCGGAATGGATGAACACAGAAAAAATGCACTTGATTTTTTTAAAGCCACACAATGGATACGAGAAAATTTGCCTCATGCCAGCGTAAGTGGAGGAGTTAGTAATGTTTCTTTTTCCTTTCGAGGCAATAATGCCGTTCGAGAAGCAATGCATTCTTCTTTTCTGTATCATGCCATTCAACACGGAATGAATATGGGGATTGTCAATCCCACTTTACTGGAGGTGTATGATGAGGTCCCTAAAGAATTGATGACCTATGTTGAAGATGTTCTCTTAGATCGGAAAGAAGATGCCACTGAACGGCTTTTAGACTATGCTGAAAATTTAGTGTCCGATTCCAAATCAACAAAAAATAATACCGATGCTTGGCGTGAGAACGATTTAAAAGGCCGTATTAATCACGCATTGATTAAAGGAATTGACAAGTACATTGTAGAAGATGTTGAAGAAGCCCGACTGCAGTTTTCTCGACCGATTCAAGTAATAGAAGGGCCCTTAATGGAAGGGATGAATGTAGTGGGAGATTTGTTTGGTGAGGGAAAAATGTTTTTGCCTCAAGTGGTGAAATCCGCTCGGGTCATGAAAAAGGCCGTAGCCTATCTCCAACCTTTTATTGAAGCAGAAAAGTCAACCGATTCTCGGAGCTCTGGAAAAATTTTGATGGCTACCGTAAAAGGAGATGTGCATGATATTGGTAAAAATATTGTGAGTGTGGTTTTGGCATGTAATAACTATGAAATTGTGGATTTGGGAGTGATGGTTCCCCCAGAAGTTATTATCAAACGAGCGGTTGAAGAACAAGTAGACGTGATAGGACTGTCCGGTTTAATCACCCCCTCCCTTGATGAAATGGTATATGTAACGCAAGAATTAGCACGTCAAAAAATTTCAATCCCTGTTTTGATCGGTGGGGCAACTACCTCAAAAGCACATACAGCAGTTAAAATAGCCCCGAGTACCAATTCACCTGTAATACATGTCAACGACGCTTCAAGAGCCGTGGGCGTGGTTGGAAATTTGTTGCAAAGTGACAAACGCGAACCCTACATTTTAAAAATAAGAGAAGAATATGAAGCCTTTAAGGTTAAGTTTTTATCGCGTTCAACCTCAAAAGAATACGTTCCTATTGCTACTGCCCGAAGTCAAAAACTTCAACTTGACTGGGGGTCATTTATTCCAGTAAAACCGAAAAAGTTAGGGTTTCATACCCTAGAGGTTTCATTAGAAACACTTGTGCCATATATTGATTGGAGTCCTTTTTTCAGGTCTTGGGATTTACACGGAAAATACCCACAGATACTTTCTGATCCCGTTGTTGGAACACAAGCACAAAGTTTGTTTGATGATGCTCAAGAAATGCTAAAAAAAATTACTGAAGAAAAGTGGCTAAAGGCTAAAGGGCGGTATGGGCTATTCCCTGTAAATGCTGATGGCGACGATATTGAAACCTATAGTGATGAAACACGTCAAAACCTAAGTGCACGTTGGGTAACCCTTCGTCAGCAATTGAAAAAAACAGCAGGGCAACCCTATCGGGCTTTAGCCGACTATATTGCCCCAAAAGAGCAAGGATACGCTGACTATATGGGGGCCTTTTGTGTAACAACAGGCTTTGGTGTGGAAGAAAGAGCAAAAGCCTTTGAAAAAGAAAACGACGATTACAACTCCATTCTTTTAAAAGCCCTTGCCGATCGATTAGCAGAGGCCTTTGCCGAATATTTACACTTTAAAATAAGAACGGATTTTTGGGGTTATGCTCCAGAAGAAACGTTGAGTAATGAGGAATTAATAAAAGAAAATTACAAGGGAATTAGGCCGGCTCCAGGCTACCCTGCATGCCCCGATCATTTAGAAAAAAATACCATTTGGGATCTGTTACAAGTTGAACAAACCCTTGGTGTAACCCTTACAGAAAGCATGGCCATGTGGCCTGCTTCATCTGTTTCAGGCTATTATTTTGCACATCCCGAAGCACGGTATTTTGGATTGGGAAAAATAAAACGCGATCAATTAGCCTCGTATGCTACTCGAAGAAAGTGCACTATTTCTGAGGCCGAAAAATGGTTACGCCCTAATTTAGCAGAGGAATAATAGGATATGAAAGTTACAGAACACATTGCCAAGGCAAAAGGCAAAACGCAATTTACAATAGAAATTTTACCCCCTTTAAAAGGGCAAAGCATTCACGATTTGTACGCCGTATTGGATGAATTGTCAGAATTTAACCCGCCCTTTGTAGATGTGACCTACCACAGGGAAGAATATGAATATAAGCCTGTCGGAAATGGATTGCTTCAACAACACACCATCCGAAAAAGACCGGGTACGGTAGGAATTTGTGCTGCCATTCAAAACAAATACAAAGTAGATGCCATTCCTCATATATTATGTGGTGGTTTTTCAAAAGAAGACACCGAAAACTTATTAATTGATCTTGACTTTTTAGAAATCGATAATGTTGTGGCTTTACGTGGCGATGCCGTTAAAAATGAAACCTATTTTAAACCCCATCAAGAGGGGCACAGTTACGCGAGTGAATTAGTGGCTCAAATTGCATCCATGAACCGAGGAGAATACCTTGATCAAGAGTTGCAACACCCCCATGCTACTAATTTTTGTATTGGCGTTTCAGGATACCCTGAAAAACATATGGAAGCCCCCAGCCTTGAAAGCGATCTTCATTTTTTAAAAGAAAAAATAAAATCAGGGGCTGAATATGTGGTAACACAAATGTTTTTTGACAATAAAAAATACTTTGACTTTGTTCAAAAAATACGTGATGCAGGAATTCAGGTTCCCGTTATTCCGGGGTTAAAACCGTTGTCCACCCAAAAACAACTTAATGCGATACCCCACCGTTTTCATGTGGATTTGCCTGAAGAGCTAATCAAAGCCGTGATAAAGTGTAAAAACAACGCCGAGGTGAAGCAAGTAGGTATCGAATGGTGTATTCAGCAAAGTAAAGAATTAAAGGCAGCAGGTGTACCGTTTTTACATTATTATTCAATGAGTAAATCGGACAATATTAAAGCAGTGGCAGCTCAAGTTTTTTAGTGGGTTAATTCATGAAAAAGGGTCTCTAGCCCCTTGTTTTTTAATTGAAGGTTAAGAATTTTTAAACCATTGTCATGTGCAAAATCAAAAACAGCAGGGCGCATGTCTTGGGTCCCTTTGATGTGTAATTCATAATCAAAATCATGGGTATTGATTACTTTTTCAACGTGAGGGATTTGACCAAGGGCTTCTGTTTCTACACGGTAATCAAAGCTAACTTCAATAACACGGTCTTCGTTTTTTTGAAGTTCATTCATGGGTTTGTCTAAAACAATTTTACCCTGGTGGATAATTACAATTCGATCACAAAGGGCCTCAACTTCCTGTAAGATATGAGTAGATAATAGGACCGTTTTTTCTTTGGCCAGGTGGCGAATGAGTTTGCGAATTTCTACAAGCTGATTGGGGTCGAGCCCCGTGGTGGGTTCATCTAAAATAATCAGTTTAGGATTGTGGAGTAGGGCGGCAGCAATGCCAACCCGTTGTTTAAATCCTTTAGAAAGCGTTTCAATGGGATCTTTTTGACGATCAGACAATCCAGTTTGTGCCATTACTTCAGCAACTGGTGGAGATTTTATTTGATAGAGTTCTGCCACAAAATGCAAGTATTCAATTACCCGCATATCGTTATACAGCGGATTTTGTTCACTTAAATAGCCAATGTCCTTTTGGATTGCGTGGCGTTCCTTTTTCAAATCCTTTTCAAAAAAAGTAACCTTTCCTTCCCATTGGGTATAATAGCCTGTAAGAATTTTCATTAGGGTGGATTTTCCGGCTCCATTGGGCCCTAAAAGCCCAACCACCTCTCCTGTTTTAAGAGAAAGAGAAACACGGGCTAAGGCTTGAACCTCACCGTAGCTTTTGCTTACATTTTCAATGGTTAGCCCCATTCTTTTTTTGTTTTAAAGATACGGTATTCTCCAGTTTTGATTTTCCTTGAATTCTCTTGCTTTCTAATACTACGGTAAGAACAATCAAGGCGCCCCCCAAAACACTTTTTAAAGAGGGGGTTTCTCCCAAAAAGAGCATCCCAAGAACAACACCAAAAAGGGGTTGAATGCTACTCATAATGCTGGCCGTACTAATGGTAAAATGAGGAAAGCTACTTAAAAATAGGGTGTGTCCAATTGCCGTAGTAACAATGCCCAAAAGAAAAAGATAAGGTAAATCAGAACGGATATTTTCATTAGGGAAGAGCCATAATACGGGAAACAACAGCACCACTACAATAACCATTTGATAAAGCATTTGGATAGAGCCGTGGGCCATATCAGCATGGGTTTTTAGTAATAAATTACGAAGGGCATAGGTTAATGCAGAAAACAATCCCATCAAAAGGCCTTGAGTGGCTTTATTACCCATGTCAAATACGGGGACTAAAAAGTAAATTCCCAGAAGAATCATGAGCCCAAAAAGGAGGTGGATGCGTTGAAGTTTTACGGGTAGAAATAGAGGTTCTAAAAAAACTGTTAAAATAGGGTATGTAAAAAGAGAGAGCATTCCAATGGCAATTGAACTCCACTGTAAAGCATAAAAATAGGTAATCCAATGAAGCCCCATAAAAACACCGCTCAAAAAGAGCGCAACGCCATGTTTCTTCCACGAAAGTTGAAAACTGTATTTTTTAATGCTACAGTAAATGGCCAATACCCCAAGGGCGATAAGGGATCTGTACCAAATGCTTAACGGCGGACTCAGTGAAATGTAGCGTCCTAAAGGGCCAGAGGTGCTCACAAACAACATACCCAAATTGAGCAATAAAATGTAATGGAGTTGTGAGCGTTCCTTCAAAGGGGATAATTAAAGTATAAAATAACGAAAAAGTGCAATGGTGAGCATCCCCCAAAGTGTTCCAGTGGCCATGCTCAGTACAGCCAAAATAATGGCGTGAGGCATCCATTTTTTTTCATAAGCTGCGGTAACGGCTGGGGCTGTAGCAATACCGCCAACATTTGCCATGCTGGCAATAGGAACCCAGGCTGAATTCACTTGAAGGGCCTTTGCCACAAAAAGCATGAAGATAAAATGACTAACAAGCCAGACCAATAAAAACCCTAAAAAGGCAAAATCAAATTGAATCAATTCCACTTTTAATTTTAACCCTAAAATTGCCATTACAATAAGGATTAATAGGCTGCCTAACTTAAGAACAAAAGAAAAATTCCATTGTTTTATAGTGTTACTAAAAAACAACCCAATTCCTGATAAAACTAAAATCTGAATAATAAATTCAGAAATAAAAAAGGAAACACAAGCCACACTGGCGATTAAAAGTAAAAAGACAAGTAAGGGGTTCATTTTTTGTTCGGATTCAGGAGGCATTACGTCTGGGGGTGAAAAGGCATTTATTCCCATAATACGGTTTAGGAAATTACTTTTCTTAATGCCTTGAAACATGAATAAGGTCCAAAGATTCACCAAAATATTGTCTAATACCAGTAAGGTTAAAAACACCCCTTCAGGACAAGCCACCAACTCTTTCAATACGAGCTGGCTGGTGCTTCCTCCAATCCAACTGCCCACAATAGGGGGAATGCCTTTCCAAAATTCTGCTTCAAGCAGGGTGATTTGAACAAACGAAGATTCTTTCAAAAAGAAAATCAAGACAATAGGAAATAAGGCAATCCAAAACGAACCTGAGAGGAATACGAGAATTGGTTTCCATCCAATGGCTCGTAATTGGCCTAAGGATAAACTGCTCATAACGGAAACAATAGCAAAGGGAATAAACAGGTTTCGGCTTAGCGTGTGTATGGCATCGGCTGAATAATCTTTTTGGAGAACACCTGAGGCAATAGCCGGCAAAAGATAAGCCAGTAAAATGGCAGGGATCCAGTTTAAAAACTGTTTAATTATCGAATGCTGAGAACGTTCTACCATCCGAATGAAAAAAACGGTAAGAAGCACAATTAAACCGGGTACTAACACTACCAACTTTTAAAATTCAAACTAAATATAGTTCTAATTTATGAGTAAATAGACCTTTTAAAACATCCCCCTCTTCTTTTCAATGGAGGGAAGTTGGAGGGTCTGCAATGGGTTTGATGAATTCATGCAGCTGGCAAATTTCAGGGGTATTTGGTGTAAAAACGCTTTAGGGAATTTACTTTATTGATTCAAAATAGATAAGCTATTTACAAAAAAAGGGATTATCGCTCCTCTGTGATCTTTGTCTTCAATGGGAGTATAGATCACCGTTCCTCCATTTGCGTTTAAGGTTTCTGCAGTAGACTCTGATATAAAAGGCAGAATGAGTTCATCTTTTGTCCCATGAAACAAATGAATTGGTGCTTTGGGAGTCCAATCGTGTACATCGTTATCTTTTAGTGCATCTAAAAAGGGAGTATCCGTCTCCTCAACTATTCCGGAGAGAAAGGAACTAAGGAAAAGGTTTTTGGGATTGGTAGTATCAAAAATGGAGTTAGGCAGCGTAGTGTTTATTTCGCCGTAGTTGGTTATTTGTGTAGCATAGGGTTCGTTTAAATAAGCACTCCAGGGTCTGTTTAAATTGGGATAAAGGGAATTATAAACATCCAGAACCCATAGGTAATGACCAATAAAAGGCAATTCTTCGTCGCTTGCTAATAAACTTTTAGCGAAACGGGTTTTGTTATAAGCACCTGCTCCGGAAATCACTTTGTTTATAGGAATGATGGATTCAGTTTCTAATTTTTTAAAGGCTGAAAGTGTTGCAAATCCCCCTTCAGAATACCCTACTAAAGAAATCGTATTGCTGTATTCAATGTCTTCTTGGCGTAAGTATTCTTTACTGGCTAAGATCATATCAGATACACTTTGGGCTAAGCTTTTTTGGTGTTCATAAGGATGCCTAATTGTATTAGAAGCCCCATAACCAATATAATCAGGGAGGATACTGATAAATCCCGTACCGGCAATTATGGCCCCTAAAGTGAATTCATTAAAGCCTAAAGCGGAATGACTAGGTGCATTTTCATCCGAGTTGATAGTTCCGTGTTGTACACTTACTAACTCATAGTTTCCTGGCTCTTCGGGAAGAATAATTACCCCTGAAGCAGTAATAGGATTGTTTTCTGTATCAACGGTCTTGTAAATAATTTTCACAGACTTCACATCCCTAAATTCATAGGGTAGTGTTTCTCCTGTGGTAAGGGTCGAAAAACTAGTGAGTAACCCTCCGCTAAAAGACAAATAAGATGTAGATTCCGTTAAATAGTTATTGATAAAAACCTCATCAATCGTTTCGGGATCTTCTCCTTTTTGAAGGGTGTCATCAGAAGAATCATTGTCGTGGCTACAATAAATGAAGAAAAAGAGAAAAAATAAGGGATAATAAATTTTCATGAGAGTATAAGTAGGATTTGTTTAATTGGTAAAGGAGTTTTGGGGATCAGTTGCTCGGTTTTATATAATTCATTGATACGTTATATTACTCACTGCCCATTAAAAATACAATAGAAAGAGAAAAGCCCCTTTCTTTCTAAAAACCTTAGGTTGTACATACCTACAATTGAGTAGAGCAATACAATCCTGTACTCCTTTGAGCTTGTAGTCCAATGCCGATAATTTGTGAGTACAGTTTTTTAAAATTGAGTTTCGTTTGCCAATGCGTGAATATCACTACGTTAATTTTTAAACAAGGAAGTTCAAAAGAAAGTTTTATCTATGAGGTCTTCTAGGGGGTTTTACAAAAAAACCAAAAAAATACAGTTAACATAAAGTCGATTAAAAAATGTAGTTAAAAATTTGTTTTTGAAAAAAGCTGTGCTACTTTTGCTAGGATTTTAGAAATATGAATACAACTTTCTTTTACTATAACAACTTTTATTACTTCTATACAGAAGCAGGAAGGACTTTGTAGTAATTGAAATACATAGATACACTAAAAGTCCTGATTTTTCGGGACTTTTTTTTTGAATTCAAATGAAAACAAAAACTAAAGTAGCCATACAAGGAATAAAAGGATCGTTTCACCACGTGGTGACGCTTCGTTTGTTTGGTGATGCGGTTGAAATTCACCCATGTGAAACTTTCGATGAAACCGTAAAGGCAGTTGTCGATGAAAAGGTTCCTTACGCCGTTATGGCTTTAGAAAATTCTATTGCCGGCTCCATTATTCCTAATTATGCTTTACTTGATCAAAACAACCTGCGTATCGTCGGAGAATATAGCTTGAGCATACACCATAACTTGATGGCCTTACCCAATCAACGTATAGAAGATCTTACTGAAGTACGATCACACCCTATGGCGCTATTACAATGTAAATCCTTTTTTAAGCAATTCCCTCACATTCGTCTTGTAGAAGCAGAAGATACGGCAGACGAAGCGCGAATACTGGCAGAAGAAAATTGCCTGGGAAGGGGAGCTATTGCCAGCAAAGAAGCAGCAGATCTTTTCGGATTATCCATACTGGCTTCTTCCATTCAGACCATTAAAAATAACGTGACCCGATTTGTGGTAGTTCAAAATGAAAAAGCAGTAAAGCCTTCTGAAGAGGTAAATAAAGCCGCTTTAAAATTTATTTTAGACCACAAGCGGGGAAGTTTAGCAGCAGTGCTCAATGTGATGAGTGATTGCCAATTGAATTTAACTAAAATTCAGTCGTTGCCCGTTATTGAGACCCCAGGGAAATATTCCTTTTTTGTAGATGTCACTTTTGATCATTTTGAGTATTACGATAAAGCCCGAAAACTGATTGAAATTATGGCCTCACAGTTTAAAATTTTAGGAGAGTATAACCAACATCAGCGATGAAAACAGCACACCGATTACAAAGTGTCCAAGAATACTACTTCTCGCGAAAGCTGAGAGAAGTTGCCGGTTTGATTCAAGCGGGACATCCAATTATAAATATGGGTATTGGTAGCCCCGATTTACCTCCACATCCTTCTGTAATTGAGGCATTACACGACGCTACATCTCATCCCAAAGCCCATATGTATCAGAGTTATCAAGGGCTTCCTGAGCTGCGTACAGCCATGGCCGATTTTTATCGTACACATTACAAGGTAAATCTTCAACCCCAATCCGAAATTCTGCCTTTAATGGGCTCTAAGGAGGGCATTATGCATATTTCAATGGCATTTTTGAATCCAGGCGATCAAGTGCTAGTCCCGAATCCTGGGTATCCGACCTACGCATCAGTTACCCGCTTACTTGAAGCTGAGCCTGTGTTTTACGAATTAAAAGAAAGTCAAAATTGGCAGCCTGATTTTGCCGCTTTAGATGCTTTAGACACTTCCAAAGTTAAGTTGATGTGGATCAATTATCCGCACATGCCTACAGGGACGGAAGCATTATCCACAACTTTTGATCGATTAATCGACTGGGCAAAAAAACGCTCAATTTTGCTGGTAAATGACAACCCTTATAGTTTTGTTTTAACTCAAAAGCCGCAGAGTTTATTGTCACGACCAGGCGCCTTAGAAGTAGCCCTAGAATTGAATTCATTAAGTAAATCATCAAATCTCGCCGGATGGCGCGTAGGTATGGTATGCGGTAAAGAAACCTTCTTACAATCTGTATTGAAGGTGAAAAGCAATATGGACTCAGGTATGTTTTACGGTATCCAAAAAGGAGCTATTGCCGCTTTACAAGCCACTACAGACTGGTATACAAAGCTGAATACAATTTACACTCAACGCAGAAAAGCAGTAGAAGTATTGGCAAAGGCTCTTGGCGCCACCTTTGACCCTAATCAAGTGGGATTGTTTTTATGGGCTAAATTACCGCCAACAAGTACAGATGCAGAAGCCTTTATTGATGCCCTTTTGCATGACAAGCATCTTTTCATAACACCGGGTACCATTTTTGGAAGTCAGGGAGCAGGATACATCCGTTTTTCTTTATGTGTGCCTGAAGAAACAATTGTGGAGGCAATTAAAAGAATAGAATCATGAACATAGGCATAATAGGTTTAGGATTGATCGGTGGATCATTGGCTTTAGCATCAAAAAAATACACCCTTGGCAGCCGCTGTTATGGACGCGATATTAATCCCACTCATGTAGAACAAGCGCTGACATTAGGTATTATTGATGAAGAATTAACCGATGCTAAGTTGCCACAAATGGACATCGTTATTCTTGCAGTACCCGTGGATATTGCTTGCGAATTGGTGCTTCCCTTGCTTGACAATTTAAATGACAACGCCTTAGTAATGGACGTTGGGTCTACAAAGGCAGGAATCTGTGAACGTGTTAGTGTACATCCAAAACGGAATCAATTTTTAGCCACACACCCTATTGCAGGTACCGAATTTTCAGGTCCTTCAGCAGCCTATCCAGAACTGTTTTTGGAGCAAACTCAAATATTGTGTGAAACTTCTTTCACCCGACCAGATCTATTAGAATGGGCATTGCAATGGTTTCGATCTATGTCTATGCGTATCAAAGAAATGGATCCAAAAGCGCACGATCAGCACATTGCTTATGTGTCGCATCTTTCTCACGTTTCTTCGTTTATGTTAGGTAAAACCGTGATGGAAAAAGAAAAAGACGAACGTGCTATTTTTGATATGGCGGGAAGTGGATTTGCTTCAACTGTTCGTTTAGCAAAAAGTTCACCTTCTATGTGGACCCCCATTTTTAAACAAAACCGAGAAAATTTACTGGAAGTACTTACGGAATATATTGAAAACCTAAGTGCCTTTAAAAATGACCTAGAACAACAACACTACGATCAGCTATACCAAACCATGGAGGCCACTAATGCTATCCGTTCTATTTTAGCTGGCATCAATGAAAACAATACAAAGAATAATAATTAATACTCATGGAAAATAAAAAAGAAATGCGCCAATGGCTTGACAACTTTGGATTAGATCATCCTCTAGTAATAGCCGGACCCTGTAGCGCGGAAACCGAAGAACAAGTGCTAAAAATAGCACACGAATTAAAAAATACCGATGTTACTGTATACCGTGCCGGCATTTGGAAACCAAGAACCCGTCCAGGCATGTTTGAAGGTGTTGGAGCTATCGGATTGGGATGGCTTAAAAAAGTAAAGGAACAAACCGGTTTATTAACGGCAACAGAAGTAGCCAATAAAGACCACGTTCAACTGGCATTAGAAAATGACGTGGATATTCTTTGGATCGGAGCCCGCTCTACCGTTAGTCCTTTTATTATGCAAGAAATTGCGGATGCCCTAGAAGGAACAGACAAAATAGTTTTGGTAAAAAATCCAGTAAATCCAGATTTGGCTTTATGGCTAGGAGGTGTTGAACGACTTTATACGGCCAATATTAAAAAACTAGGTTTAATTCACAGGGGATTTTCAACGTATGAAAAATCGAAATACAGAAATATACCCGAGTGGCAAATAGCCATTGAAGTAAAAAATAAATTTCCAGACCTTCCCATGATTTGCGACCCTTCTCATATTGGTGGGAAGCGAGATTTAATTTTTGACATTTCTCAATCTGCATTGGATTTAAATTTTGACGGACTAATGATTGAAACCCATTGGGATCCAGACAATGCATGGAGTGATGCTGCTCAGCAAGTAACCCCTGATCGATTAATTGAAATAATGCAGGATTTAAAAGTGCGTAAAATTACCACCGAAGAGCAAACCTATCAAAATGAACTTAGTGTGCTTCGGTCTCAAATTGACATTGCAGACCAGAACCTTTTGGATATTTTAGGCAAACGGATGAAAGTTGCCGAGCAAATTGGGACTCTAAAAAGAGCAAATAACGTGGCCGTTTTACAAAACAAACGTTGGAACGAGATTTTAGGAAGTATGATTTTGGAGGGACAAGACAGAGGACTGTCAGAAGAATTTATTTTACGTGTTTTCAAAGCAATTCACCAAGAATCAATTAACAAACAAGAGAATATTTTAAAAGCGTAATTATGAATGCCCTATAAAAGATGGATAGACTTTACCTAATGAGAGAGGCCAGAAGCATACTTCAGCCCTATTGGTTAATTTCTGTAGGCGTGTGTTTGGTTTATGCTATTGTATTAGGGGTTCCACCAGAACTCAACACCTATGGTGAAGGGTTGAGTTTGCTTTTGGCCGGCCCACTTAACTTGGGTTTGTGCATGTATTTTTTGAAGATATCGAATTCTGAGTCTCCTGGAATAGAAAATATTATAAACGGTTTTCAGCCGCTACTTCAAGTGCTTTTACTGTATTTTGTTTCCACACTATTGATTGTTTTAGGCTTATTGCTTTTTATTCTGCCAGGAATTGTTCTGTCTATGGGGTTTTCCATGTCCTATTACATTATGGCAGAACAACAGGACATTACTTTTGTAGAGGCGCTACAAAAAAGCTGGGATTTAACTCAAGACCATAAAATGGACTTGTTCCTTTTGAATATTCGATTTATTCCTTGGTATGTATTGGGCTTGTTGTGTTTAGTAGTAGGGGTATTTGTAGTAATTCCATGGCATCAAACCACACTGGCATTAGTTTATAAAGAACTTAAAGTAAAGAAATTAAAATAAAAAATCCGCCAGTAGGCGGATTTTTTTTGGAATGCTTTAGGCTAGAATTCCTGCAATTCGTTTGACAGCTTCTTTGATTTCGTCAACTGAAGCAGCATAAGATATCCGGATACATTTTTCATTTCCAAAGGCTTCTCCTGAAACAGTTGCTACGTGTGCTTTTTCTAAGAGGAACATCGAAAAATCTGAGGCATTGGCAATGGTTTTTCCGTGTAATGTTTTTCCTATATAATAAGAAATATCCGGAAAAACATAGAAGGCGCCTTTAGGTTGATTTAAAATAAAACCAGGAATGGCCGAAAGGAGTTCAATAATCATTTCTCTTCGTTGGGCAAATTCATCAATCATATATTGTATCTGACGCACAGGGGCTTCCAAGGCAGCAATTGTTGCCCTTTGCGCAATACAGTTTGCTCCACTAGTAATTTGACCTTGCATTTTATTGCAGGCTTTGGCAATCCATTCAGGAGCTCCTATATACCCAATTCTCCAACCCGTCATCGCAAAAGCTTTAGCCACTCCATTTACGGTAATGGTACGGTCAGTCATTTCTGTAATGGAAGCAAAACTAAAATGCGGTACACCGTAATTTATGTGTTCGTAAATTTCATCTGAAAGGATAAAAATATCAGGATATTTCTCTAGCACTTTGGCCAAAGCTCTGTATTCAGCTTCAGTATATACCGTTCCACTGGGGTTGTTCGGTGAGTTGAACATTACCAATTTGGTTTTCGACGTAATGGCGGCCTCGAGTTGTTCTGGAGTTATTTTAAAATCAGTTTCAATTGAAGAGGGAATTACGATACTTTTAGCCTCAGCAAGTGTGGCAATAGCAGAATAGCTTACCCAATAAGGGGCAGGCAATAAAACTTCGTCATCGGGGTTAAGCAATACCATACAAACATTTGCGATAGATTGCTTAGCTCCGGTAGATACCACAACTTGTGAAGGGGTGTAAGTTAACCCGTTATCCCGTTTAAATTTTAGGCAAATAGCCTCTTTTAAATCGGCGTATCCGTCAACCGGACTGTAAGAATTATAATTGTCTTTGACGGCTTGAATAGCAGCGTCTTTAATAAATTCTGGGGTGTTAAAATCAGGTTCACCAAGACTCAATCCAATGATATCAATACCTTGATTTCGTAATTCACGAGCTTTGGCAGCCATGGCCAACGTTTCGGAAACGGGCAAACTGTTTATGCGTGCTGAAAGAAGATCCATAAAATAAACTATGCGGGTTGTACCCCCATTTGTTTTAAAAATTTAAAATGCGAAAATAAGGCACTTCGCGTAGTTTTGTATTCGTTATAAGGTAAATTAAACTCTTTGGCGGTTTTTCTCACAATAGCACCAATCTTGGTGTAGTGTACATGACTTATGTGCGGGAATATATGGTGTTCAATCTGATGATTTAACCCTCCCGTAAACCAATTCATAATTTTGTTTTTGGTTGCAAAATTCACAGTTGTTTTTAACTGGTGTATTGCCCAGGTATTTTTCATTGTTCCGCTTTTGTGCGCTTCATGCATTTCAGCATCTTCTACAACATGAGCCAATTGAAAAATTAAGCTTAAAATGATGCCGGCAGTGTAATGCATGACCACAAACCCAATGAGTACTGTCCACCAAGGAGCATCAATCAAAAGGATAGGGAGTATAATCCAAATAGAAAAATACAGGATTTTGGAAATATATAAACCCGTCCATTGCAAACTAGGACGTTTACTGTTTAAATAGGAAAGTTTTCTTTTCGTGTAGCGTTTCATCTGTTGGAAATCTGCAAAAAGAGCCCAGTTTAGGGTTAAGAGACCGTAGAGAAAAACAGAATAATAGTGTTGAAATTTATGGTGGGGAAACCATTGTGAATGCTTCGAAAAACGCAATACACGTCCTGCCTCTAGGTCTTCATCGTGCCCGTGTATGTTTGTGTAGGTATGATGAAGAATGTTGTGTTGTACTTTCCAATTGAATACATTCCCGGCTAATATATAAATACTGCTTCCCATGAATTTATTTATCCAAGGATACTTTGAAAAAGAGCCGTGATTGCCATCATGCATTACATTCATACCCACTCCTGCCATTCCAATTCCCATAACAATACAGAGTAAGAGTTTAACCCATAAATTAATGGATAAGGTCAATACCATTACATAAGGTGCAATAAGAAGAGAAAACATGACTACGGTTTTCACATACAGCTTCCAGTTTCCTGTTTTGGGAATCTGATTTTCTTTGAAGTAGTGATTTACGCGCTGGTTTAAAGTTTTAAAAAAATCTTGCGTGTCTTTACGTGAAAAACGTAGGCTTTGTTTAGCTTGCATATGTGTGGTTAGTGAATTGTAAAAATAAACGAAAAATAGTTTAATACAACCCTTGATTTAAAATAGGTGGAAGAAATTCTTTTTTATTTTCCAGAACTCAGCAAAGAACAACAGCATCAGTTTGCAGTTTTAGAGCGTCTTTATGCCAACTGGAATCAAAAAATCAACGTCATTTCTCGAAAGGACATGGACCATTTTTACGAACGGCATGTTTTACATTCATTAGGTATTGCCAAGGTGAATCCCTTTTTGCCAGAAACAAAGGTGCTTGATGTAGGAACAGGGGGCGGTTTTCCGGGAATTCCTTTAGCCATTCTTTTTCCGAGCACACACTTTTATTTAATTGATAGTATCGGAAAAAAAATTAAGGTGGTTGATGAAGTTATCCATACTTTGGGATTGAAAAATGTAACCGCACGGCACCTTCGGGCAGAGGAATTTCAACATTCCGTTGACTTTGTTGTCAGTAGAGCGGTAACTCGAATGGCTACTTTTGTTCCCTGGGTAGAGGGTAAAATTTTAAAAAACGGCAGGCACCAAATGGCAAATGGAATTTTGTATTTAAAGGGAGGAGACTTAACAGAAGAACTAACCCCTTTTCCAAAAGCAACGATTCACCCACTAAACAACTATTTTAATCTGCCTTTTTTTGAAACTAAAAGCGTTGTTCACGTTCCTTTATAAAACCCCTAATGTAAGTTTTACGATTCTAAAAAAGGATAGCGATAATCCGAAGCAGGAATAAAAGTTTCTTTTATTAAACGTGGAGAGACCCATCGCATGAGGTTAGCGGCAGAACCTGCTTTGTCATTTGTTCCGGAGGCTCTGGCACCGCCAAAGGGTTGTTGACCCACAACCGCCCCTGTAGGCTTATCGTTAATGTAGAAGTTTCCTGCGCTATTTTCAAGGGCTTGAAACGCTTCCTCTAGCGCATAGCGATCATTTGAAAACACTGCACCAGTTAAGGCATATTCTGAGGTTTGGTCAACCAACGTTAAGGTCTTCTTCCAATCCGCGTCCTCATATACATAAAGGGTAACAAGTGGACCAAATAATTCTTTTTCCATGGTAAAGTATTTTGGGTTAGTGGTTAGCACTACAGTAGGCTCTATAAAATAGCCCTTGCTGTCGTCATAGGTTCCCCCAATCAAAATTTCTGCATCACTGTCTTTTTTAACCTGTTCAATGGCGTGAACTAAACGGTCAAAAGAACCTTTGTGGATTACAGCCGTAACAAAATTTTCAAAATCAGCCGGTGACCCCATGGAGAGGCTATTAAGGTCTTGTTTGACAAAATCAATAACGTCTTGCGCTAAAGATTTAGGTAGGTAAACTCGAGAGGCAGCCGAACATTTTTGACCTTGAAATTCAAAGGCTCCTCGTACTATACCTGTCGCCACTTCTTTAGGAGAAGCAGAGGGATGAGCCACAATGAAATCTTTACCTCCAGTTTCTCCAACAATTCGAGGGTAGGTTTTGTAGTTATGAATGTTTGCTCCAATTTTCGCCCAGATTCCTTTAAAAATATCGGTAGAACCGGTAAAATGAATTCCAGAAAAATCCGGACTTTCCAGCACTGTGTCGGTAATCATCACAGGATCACCAAAAACCATATTTATAACCCCATCAGGGAGCCCTGCTTCTCTAAAAACTTCCATAATTACTTGCGCAGAATAGATTTGATGGTCGCTAGGTTTCCAAACCACGGTATTGCCCATCATAGCAACAGCGGCGCTTAAATTTCCTGCAATCGCAGTAAAATTAAAAGGACTTATGGCATACACAAAGCCCTCTAAGGGTCGGTAACTGATTCGGTTCCAAATGCCGGGGCTGCTTTCAGGTTGGTTTTCATAAATTTCTTGCATGAAATACACATTGAAACGAAGAAAATCAATCAGTTCACAGGCCGCATCAATTTCGGCTTGATGAATGGTTTTGGATTGGGCCAACATGGTAGCCGCATTTATTTTTGCTCGGTAAGGGCCGGCAATAAGCTCTGCAGCCCGTAAAAAAATAGCAGCTCGTGAAGTCCATTCCATTTGACTCCATTGTTTACGGGCACTAAGGGCAGCTTCAATGGCTTCATTAATGTGTTTTTTCTCGGCTTTGTGGTAGTGCCCTATTTTATGTTGATGGTCGTGTGGAGGTTGTAGAGTGTCAGTAATTCCTGTTTTAACATCTTGGTTTCCAATACGCATGGGAACCTCAATAGTTTGATTGAAAAGTGCACTATAAGTAGCAAGAACCTCTTCTCTTTCGCTGCTGTTTGCTGCATAGGATAATACGGGCTCGTTGACGGGATAGGGTACATTAAAAACACTGTTGGCCATAACTTCTTTTTGGGTAAAAATATTCAATTAGAAATAAACGGCAAGGAAAAAATCTAAATCTCTTAATTGAGAATGTATGGAACGCTGAGTTTAAAATTGGGTATGTCCACTTGAAATTTACGTGCTGAAGAAAAGTTAATCATGATATAGGTACCAGACATGGCGCCCACGGGAGACGTAATTAAACAACCGGATTGATAGGTGTGAATTTCCCCGGGTTTTAAGACAGGCTTCTGACCTACTACACCATCACCATTTAAATATTGAGGACTATTAATGGATTCAAGAATCTTCCAATGGCGAGAAAGCAATTGAACTACATCTTTACTTTGATTCTCAATAGTGATAAAATACAAAAAGGCGTGATGAGGCACTTGGTTTTTTAAAAAACTGCCTTCGAACCGAGATTCCACGGAAATTTTAATTCCTTTTGTAATTTGTTGTATCACACTTAATTATTTCGGGTAAATTGAATAATAAAGATAGTAAAAAAGAATGAATTATACGATGATGCAATTTAGTTCTTTAATTCAAAAGAATTTGCATTTCCCACACCCACTAAAGCATCATATTGCGCTCCAATAGCACGGTAATACACTAGAACGAGATAATTGTTTTCTGTTAATGCAAAACTCCCACTAATCGCATTTTTATAGAGAACGCCTTCTTTTCGAACCACATACTTATAATTATAGAACCCTTGTTTTAGTAGAATAACACCCTCATATACCCCTAAAGCGGGATTGTAGTACATAGCATTAGCCTCACTTAATTGGTAATTGTTAAATCCGCCATACACATAGATTTCTTCATTTTCAAGGTTGTAATTTGACGCTAAACTAAAATACACCAAACTGTAATCCGCTTCAAAATCAGAATCACCAGGCCTCATAATGTTTCGAATTTCAAACGCCCCATTTATATCGGGAGCAAGGCTGTATTCAGATAACCTTCGGGGTATATCCACCTTCAGATAGGTTTCATATAAGTCTTGTTTTTGTGTAAAGGTTATGTTGGCACTGGTAACTCGAAGGTCTTTACTGTCAAAGAAAAAATATTCATTTCCTCCTTCAAATTGTGCAGGATATTCATAGCGATATTCCAAAGAGGTTCCATTATAAAATTGAGGCTTGAGCCCCGTGATTTTTGAATCCCATTGATCGTTTTGTAACAGCGTGATAAATACGTTTTTGTCTGGATTTCTAAAGGGTTCTCTTTGTGGTGTAATTTTAAAATGAAGAGACTGATGGGTAGAAAAGCGGTCTAGATTTTGAGGCCTGTACACTGCAGCTTGAACAGCGGCTAAAGGCTCATATACACAAAATCTACGTGAAAAAGCCAACGTATCCTCAGCGGTGTAAATCTCCAAAACATAGTTGCCTGATACTTTTAGTTGAACATTTTCATTGGGAATAGCTAACGAGTAGTGGGTATAAGCTTGGAGGGTGTTGAATGAGGTGCGGTAATTTTCAATACGGAGGTTATCATATCCCTCTAAATACTCATTTTGAAATAATGTAGAGGGTGTCCAATCCCAATTATAATGGTGAATCCGATAGTAATAATCAGACTCATCACCAAGCAAATCATCAAATTCCAATGTTATGGTTTCTCCTAAAGCCACCAAGGGAAAATTGCGTAAGGGTTCCTTTCCTCGAAACTGAATGGTTTTGATATGATCTGGAGGATAATGTTCTTGAACCTCTTGACCGGAAACCTTAAAAAGGAAAGTTTGAACAAATAAAAGCGATAAAAAAAGGGATATTTTCATGCCCAGTAAAAGTACTCGTTCCGTTTTTGTTTACCAAATTGCAGCTTGATTAGCCAAAACATTAAACAGTTATTTAGAAAGAATATAAATAAGGATTTTTCCTAATTATTTACCACTGCTAAAAGGGGGTTTATTTATAAATTTGCACCGTTTTAGAACGAATCAACTTAATGGAACTAATCAAAGCAATTCAAACGCGAAGAGGTGCCCAACTCAAGCTAAAAGGAGCTGCTGAAAAAGCACTAAGCACAGCCCCACCTTCAAGCACTTTTGCCCTACATCCCGATGATTTTTTTGGACTAACCCCCAAGCTAAGTGTAAAGGAGGGCGACAAAGTAAAAAAGGGATCCCCCATCTTTTTTGATAAAAAAAACCCCGATATTATTGTGGTTTCTCCTGTTGCAGGAGTTGTAGATCAAATTCAACGTGGGGCGAAGCGAAAAATTGAAGCCATTATCATCAAGGCCTCTTCCAAACAAGAAGCAATAAAATTGAAAATTGATGGTAAAAAAGGGGATGCGGATCATATTAAGCACTTGCTTCAGCAAGGGGGTATGTGGCCTTTCATTCAACAACGCCCTTATGGTATAGTTGCCAACCCTTCAGATACGCCAAAAGCTATTTTCGTATCTACCTACGCTACTGCACCATTGGCGATAGATTATGACTTTACATTGCAGCATGATCAAGAGGATTTCCAAAAGGGAATTGAGGTTCTCAATCATTTGGTTGAAACACCCGTTTATCTTGGAGTAAGTAAATCTTCTCCTGGGTTTTTTGAGCAAATTCAGCATGTAAACCACTACAGTATTTCAGGTCCACATCCTGCCGGAAATGTAAGTTTTCACATTCAAGAAATATGTCCATTAAACGCTGGTGAACGTGTTTGGACCGTAAATCCTGAAGATGTAGTAAACATTGGACGGTTTTTCAGCTCAGGTGAATTTTCGGGGCAACGCACCATAGCCGTATGCGGAAATGGAATTCGCCAACCCAAATATTTTGTCACCTCATTAGGGGTTGAATTAGCCCCCCTTTTAGAAAATGTAGGGAAGGCACATGATAATATTCGAATTGTTAATGGCGATGTACTCACAGGAAATAGAGTTTCAGCCAACGGCTATTTAGGGTACTTCAACACAGTAGTTACTGCAATTCCAGAGGGGAATCATTTCCGAATGTTTGGATGGCTTCCTTTTAAAGACAACGGTGTTTTAAGTTTATCAAACACTTCTTTTTCCCGACTTTTTGGAAGTAAAGGGTTTGATGTTGATACCAACCTAAACGGCGAAGAAAGAGCATTGGTGGTCACAGGCGAAATGGAGAAAGTTTTTCCGTTTGATATATTCCCCATGCAATTACTCAAAGCGTGTTTAGTAGAAGATATAGAGAAAATGGAAGCTTTAGGCATATACGAAGTGGTGCCTGAAGACTTTGGATTAATAGACTATGCCAATACCTCAAAGTTAGAGGCTCAAGATATAATTCGTAAAGGAATTGAATTAATGATAAAAGAAGTAGGATAATTAAGAACTATGAAAGCATTAAGAAATAAGTTAGATCAATTAAGAAAACCTTTTGAAAAAGGCCAAAAACTGGAAAAATTTGCACCGGCTTTCAGCGCCTTTGATACCTTTTTGTTTGTTCCCAATCACACAACTAAAAAAGGAGCTCATATTCGTGATGCAGTTGATTTAAAAAGAACAATGGTAACCGTTATCATTGCTCTCTTACCCGCATTACTTTATGGAATTTACAATACAGGGTACCAATATTACATTCAAACCGGTTCCCCTTTTACATTTATAGACGCCTTTATTCATGGCGCATGGAAAGTAGTTCCAATGATTGTTGTATCCTATGTCGTTGGATTGTCAATAGAATTTGGTTTTGCAGTTTACCGCGGTCATGAAGTCAATGAAGGTTATTTAGTTACCGGACTTTTGATCCCAATGATTATGCCCATTGATATTCCTTTATGGATGGTGGGGATATCTACTGCTTTTGCGGTTCTCATTGCCAAAGAAGCCTTTGGCGGAACGGGAATGAACATTTTGAATCCGGCGTTAACAGCACGTGCATTTGCTTTTTTTGCTTATCCAACCTACATGTCAGGTAATAAAGTATGGGTTTCTGAAGCTTCTAGCGTTGATGGAATTTCAGGAGAAACCATTCTTGGAAATCTGGCCGCAGGTAACCAAGTCAACTACTCTTTTATGGACATGTTTCAAGGAGCAATTCCCGGTTCAATTGCTGAAACTTCAGCCCTATGGGTGGCTGTAGGTGCATTAATACTCATTTTAACGGGTATTGGCAGTTGGCGCATAATGGTTGGGGGAATACTTGGAGCAGCGATTATGGGGCTTTTATTTAACCTTTGGGGCGCTAATGCCCTGATGAGTTTTTCTTGGATAAATCATTTGGTTGTCGGTGGATTTGCGTTTGGAATTGTTTTCATGGCAACGGATCCCGTAACCGCAGCACAAACCAATAAAGGAAAATGGATTTACGGCATTCTGGTAGGGATTTTCTGTATTATGATACGGGTGTTTAATCCGGCCTACCCAGAAGGTGTCATGTTAGCCATTCTGTTAATGAATGTTTTTGCACCTACCATTGATCATTACGTGGTAAACGGAAACATCAAGAAAAGACAAAAACGCTGGGCTACAGCACAAAACCTTAAAACAGCTTAATATGAATCGGGACAGTAACGCGTACACCTTTGTTTTTGCCACGCTAATGGTATTGGTTGTTGCTTCTGCACTTGCTTTTACAGCCACTTCATTGAAAGACCTTCAGGCTGCAAATGTGCGCAAAGAAAAAATGCAAAATATTTTGGCCACCATTGGAATAGAAACGGATAGAGAACAGGCAGAAGAATTGTACAATAAATACATTTCAGCAGCCCTTTCTTTAACCCCTTCTGGTGGTGTAGATGCCAATGTGAATGCTTTTGAAATCAACCTAAATAATGAATTGAAAAAGCCTGTTGATCAACAACGCTTTCCGATTTATGAGGCTGACGTTGAAGGAGCCAAATTTTATGTAGTTCCTCTCCGCGGGGCAGGGTTGTGGAACGCCATTTGGGGTTATATAGCTCTAAAAGAGGATAAAAACACAATCCAAGGGGCCGTATTTGATCACGTTGGAGAAACTGCTGGTCTAGGCGCAGAAATCACACAACAATGGTTTCAAGATCGCTTTAAAGACGAAAAGGTTTTTAACGCATCAGGGGAATTGGTGGGAATAACCGTTTCTAAAACCAATAACGACCCAAAAGACACGGATAAGAATGATCACGAAGTAGATGCGATTTCTGGGGCTACGATAACCGGAGATGGTGTTACCAATATGATCCTAGAGCGGTTAACGCATTATATACCTTATTTAAAATCAGATGCTGCTATGGCAGTTAATGAATAAAAACATGGAAGAAAACAAAACAACATCCGCAACACAGCCTACGGTTCTTTTTGTAAACAAAGAACGTGAGCCCCTGTTTTCAAAAAAGAATCGAAAACTATTGTCCGACCCAATGGATGACAATAACCCAATTACGGTTCAAGTTCTCGGAATCTGTTCTGCATTAGCAATTACGGTTCAACTTAAGCCCGCAATTGTAATGAGTATATCGGTTATGGCGGTAATGGCTGCCAGTAACGTGATCATTTCCTTACTACGTGATTTAATTCCAAACCGAATTCGGATTATCGTTCAATTGGTTGTGGTTGCCTCCATGGTAATTTTAGTAGATCAAGTACTTCGTGCTTACGCCTACGATGTGAGTAAAGAACTGTCCATATTTATTGGATTAATAATAACCAACTGTATTGTAATGGGTCGACTAGAAGCCTTTGCCCTAGGGAATGGCGTTTGGAAATCCTTTTTAGATGGTATTGGAAATGCGGCAGGATATGGTTTTATTTTGATTCTCGTAGCCTTTTTTAGAGAGCTTTTAGGATCTGGAAAACTCTTTGGATTTCAAGTCATTCCCGACGCAGTTTACGCAATGGGCTATGAAAACAACGGTCTTATGTTGCTTTCCCCGATGGCACTAATTACAGTGGGAATTATCATATGGATTCAACGATCTCGTAACCGAACATTAATAGAAAAAAACTAAGAACCTAAGATGGAAGCCTATTTAAATTTATTTGTAAAGAGCATCTTTATTGAAAATATGATTTTTGCCTATTTCTTAGGGATGTGTTCTTATTTGGCTGTTTCTAAAACGGTCAAAACTGCCGTGGGATTGGGTCTTGCAGTAATCTTTGTATTGGCCATTACAGTACCTATTAACTTTTTACTCGACACCTATTTGTTGCGTCCCGGGGCCTTGTCTTGGATGGGTGCCGACTATGCATCATTGGATTTAAGCTTTTTGAGTTTCATCATGTTTATTGCCGTGATTGCATCGATGGTTCAACTTGTAGAAATGGTTGTGGAAAAATTTGCTCCGGCTTTGTATGGCGCTTTAGGGATATTCTTACCCCTTATCGCGGTAAACTGTGCCATTTTGGGAGGCTCTCTATTTATGCAACAAAAAGACTTTTCTGGAGTTACTGAATCGGCAGTTTACGGTTTGGGTTCAGGAATTGGTTGGCTATTGGCCATACTTGCCATTGCCGCAATTCGAGAAAAAATTAGCTATTCCAATGTACCCGCACCCCTTCGTGGTTTAGGAATTACCTTTATCATTACTGGATTGATGGCGTTAGGATTTATGAGTTTTATGGGAATTAAATTATAATATTTAGGATGGATTATTCAGTTGTTTTAGCCAGTGTAGTTGTTTTTTTAATCATCACCTTTTTATTGGTTGGGATGTTGTTGGGCGCTAAAGCCAAGCTTCTTCCTTCGGGACCTGTTTCCCTCTTAATAAACGGAGACAATAAAGTAGAAGTTTCCTCGGGAGGAACGCTTTTGGGTACCTTAGGGAACAATAAAATATTTTTACCCTCAGCCTGCGGAGGAGGAGGAACTTGTATTCAATGTAAGTGCCAAGTTATTGAAGGAGGAGGTGAAATTTTACCTACCGAGGCTCCGCATTTTTCTCGGAAAGAAATTGCCGAAGGTTGGCGATTGGGTTGTCAAGTGAAAGTAAAACAAGACATGGTAATTCAAGTTCCAGAAGAAGTTTTTGGAATAAAAAAATACGAAGCCACTGTGGTACGCAACTGGAATGTGGCCTCTTTTATCAAAGAATTTGTAGTAGAAATTCCAGAAGAAATGGATTACAAAGCAGGAGGATACATTCAAATTGAGATTCCTCCCTGCGAAATAAAATACGATGATATCGATATTTCTGCTCACCCAGAAGAACACCCAGGCGAACCCGATAAATTTAAATTAGAGTGGGATAAGTTTGCCCTTTGGCCCCTAGTGATGAAAAATACGGAGACGGTTGAACGCGCCTATTCTATGGCTTCTTTCCCAGCAGAAGGAAAAGAAATTATGTTGAACGTCCGAATTGCAACCCCTCCCTTTGACCGTGCTAAAAACGGATGGATGGATGTAAATCCGGGGGTAGCATCGTCTTATATTTTTTCAAAAAAACCGGGAGACAAGGTAACCATATCCGGTCCTTACGGTGAGTTTTTTATTAATGAGTCTGACGCCGAAATGCTTTACGTAGGAGGAGGAGCCGGAATGGCCCCAATGCGTTCTCATTTGTACGAATTGTTTAGAACTTTGAAAACGGGCCGTATTGTAACTTTTTGGTATGGAGGACGTTCCAAAAGAGAACTTTTCTACATTGACCATTTTAGAGCGCTAGAAAGAGATTTTCCGAATTTTAAATTCTTTATAGCCTTATCAGAACCCTTACCTGAAGACAATTGGAACGAGAAGACAAGTCTTGACGCTGAAGGCGACGGATTTACTGGATTTGTACATCAAGTGGTTATTGATCAATACCTGTCAAATCATGACGCTCCAGAAGATATTGAAGTTTATTTCTGTGGACCACCCCTAATGAACCAAGCTGTGGAACGTATGGCAGAAGATTTTGGAGTACCGCCTGAAAATGTTCGCTTTGATGACTTTGGTGGATAATAGCAAAAGAGGCCTTGTGCCTCTTTTTTACTTTTTATGCTCTCCCATCCTTTTTTAAAACCTTTGAGATATGTTTATTTTTATGCGCTATGAGTACTTTGAGTAAACAAGACATACACCAACTGGCCATGCAAGAAGTAGGAGAATACCTCGAAGCAGAAGGCTATGAATTTTTAGCCATAAATTCACAACCCAAGCGTACACCTCAATTTGTGTGTGTTAAAGAAAAACAATTGTTCTTTGTTGTGGTAAAAGGCTGTTTGTATCCCGATTCTCCAAAAGCCTATGACCAGGAATATATGGAAAAGGTAAAATCACACGCTCAAAAAAATAAGGCCCAGCTTTTGTTTGGCGGGGTGGGATTTGCTCACGCAAATGAATATGCGCTTCCGCTAACTAAAAACGACCCCTATGTGGTTAACTTCAATGGACTTCAACAAATTGAGTAGACTTTTTTTCTTGGTTTTTCTTCTTGTAGGTTGTACGCGTGATCCTCAACCCATTCAACGTATTCAAGGTCTTGCCCTGGGCACTTCCTATTCCATTCAGTATGCATCGGAAACCCTTAAAACAGAAGTGTTTGAAAAAACGGTTGATTCTCTTTTCGATGTTTTAAATCAATCCTTATCTACCTACCTGCCCAATTCAGACATTTCAAAAATTAATCGTGGAGACAGCACGCTTGTTGTGGATGAACATTTTGAAAAAGTATACAATGCAGCCTCTTGGGTATGGGAACTTACGGAAGGATATTTTGACCCTACCGTAGGAGCTTTAGTAAATGCGTATGGTTTTGGACCCGGAAAACCCATTACCAATTTAAGTAGCCCGCAAAGAGACAGTTTGTTGCTTTTTACCGGATGGAATAAAACCGAATTAACGCCTCAAAAAACCATCATTAAAAAGCATCCCCATCTTTATTTTGATTTTAACGCTTTAGCAAAAGGGTATGTTGTAGATGTAATTGCCAATGCCCTACGCGCAAAAAAATGTGACTCTTTTCTAGTGGAGATTGGGGGAGAAATTGTAGCTCAAGGCAAAAGTCCAAATTCTGGAAACTATTGGAAAATAGCAATTGACGACCCTCAACAACAAGAGGAAAGAAAATTCATTCAAGTTTTAACCCTTCAAAATCAAGCCTTAGCCACTTCAGGGAACTACAGAAAATATAATGTTGACCCAACAACTGGGAGACGAACAGCACATTCCATTAATCCTAAAACCGGACTAGCCTTTCCTACTGCTGTGTTGAGTGCTTCTGTGATAGCTCGGGACTGCATGACTGCAGATGCCCTTGCCACCGCTTTGATGGTAATGCCGTTAGACAAATCAAAAGCGATGCTTGACCAGCTTGATGGGATCGAAGGGTATTGGATTATTTCAGACGGTGAGGGTAAACTCCAAGAAGTGTTTACAAGCGGATTTCCTAGAGAGTAAGTGATTGTTTTTTTATCCCTACCGGAATTTTTTCAGTAACAAAAAGGCCGTAACGTTCAATTTCGTCGGGGGATAAGTGCGTTAAAAAATCAACGGCATGGGCAACAAAACCCGCCTTTTCTAATCGTTGATAATAATCGGTTCCATAAATCCGCACATGATCGTATTGTCCAAAAATTTGGGCACGTTCTTTTTTGTCGGTAATGGAATTGTCTTCAAAGGTTGTAGTCCGGGATTCATCTAATGGGACTTGTGCAATTAAAGTCCCCCCTTTTTTCAATACCCTATAAAGCTCTTTCATCGCTTTATGATCGTCAGGAATATGCTCTAAAACATGATTGCAAAAAATTAAATCGTATTGTTCGTTTTTAAACGGAAGGGAACAAATGTCTGCTTTAATATCTGCAAGCGGGGAGTGGAGGTCTGTTGTGGTGTACGACCAATTTTTAAGGGCTTTAAATTTTGTATAAAACACCTGTTCTGGGGCAATGTGCAATACATTTAGCGATTGATTGAGAAAGTCAGTTTCTCGGGATAAATACAACCATAAAAGACGATGGCGTTCTAAAGAAAGGGTCCCCGGACAAAGGGCATTTTGTCGAATTTTTTGGTAGCCATAGGGCAAAAATGTGCGGTAGTGACTCCCGTCAATCGGATCGGTAAACCGATTGCCCTTATACCAAAGTTTTAATAAGGGACGAAGGTACACGCTAAGCCGTATCAAAAAGGGTCGAGGAAAAAGGTGTAACACCCTTTTCATAAAACAAGGGGTTTTTTTCGATACGGAACCTCTTCTTCGCTTGCAATCCCAAGTGCCTTATAAATGTATTCGAAGGTAGAAAGCAATTCGGGTTTTCCATCGATTAAGGCTACGTTGTGTTCAAAATGAGCGGAGGGTTTTCCGTCGGCAGTTAAGATGGTCCAGCCATCTTTGAGTTGTTTAATGCGGTGTGTGCCTTGATTCACCATAGGCTCTATGGCCAATACCATACCATCAACAAATTTTTTTCCTCTTCCTCTCTTTCCATAGTTGGGCACTTCTGGACCTTCATGCATTTCTCTACCTAATCCGTGTCCTACTAATTCGCGTACCATTCCATACCCTTCTTTTTCACAATGGGCTTGTATGGCATACCCTAAATCGCCTAAACGGTTTCCAGCACAAAACATGGCAATCCCTTTATAAAGCGATTCCTTAGTAATGTCTAATAATTTTTGAGTTTCTTTTTCAATTTCACCAACAGCAAAGGTGTAGGCGTGATCACCATAAAATCCATTTTTGTAGGCGCCACAATCAATAGAAATAATATCGCCTTCTTCCAAAGGGGTGTTATTGGGAATGCCGTGGACTACTTGTGCATTCGGACTCATACACAGGGTATTCGGGAAATCATACAGTCCTAAAAAACCAGGTTCGGCGTTATGATCACGGATAAATGCTTCTGCCAATCGATCTAATTCAAGGGTAGTTACCCCGGGTTTAATTTCGGCGGCAAGCATTCCTAAAGTTTTCGAAACGATTAGGGCACTTTCTCGAATACATTCGATTTCCTCCTGATTTTTTAAATAGATGGCCCCCATATTAAAAGTCGGCGTAGGCGTTTAGGTAGGGCTCTTTTTTTAAAATTTTGGAAATGTCTTGAAGGAGCGTTTCAACGGGCAGTTCCACAAACCGGTTGTTTTCCACCCCATTTTCATAAAATATCAATGTGGGGATGTTTATGATTCCGTATTCTTTTTCATACCCTGTCGGGCTGTCTTTATTTTCAGTAAGCCCATACATTTCTATACGATCATTGGATACCTCTAGGGCATCAAGTATTTTAAACATGCCTCCTAATTCACGTTGTGTATCACCACACCATGTGCCCAGAAAAAGTTTAAAAGTGAGGTTTTTGGCTAGTGGCCGATGTTCTTCAATCCACTCCTCTGACAATTGAAGGAAATCATATTCGGGTTGAAACCAGGCCATGAATTCTTCCGTATCTAAATTGGCTCGATTCATGGGTCCAATGACTACGGTTTCTCCTTCTTCCCCAATTACAGTTTCAACTTCTAAAGGAATAAGTTTTTCGGTTTTTGACGTTGAGGTACAGTTCAGTATCATCAAACTTAGGAGTGCGATAGCGTAAATTTTTTTCATGGTTTTATAAGTAATGAGTGTTGAGTCATTGTTTTGGGAGGTTCAATTTGCATTAAATCTAAAAGGGTTGGCGCAATATCTCCTAAAATCCCCGACTTTATTTTCTTGTGTTCTCCATCCACTAAGATCAAGGGAACGGGGTTGGTAGTGTGTGCTGTATTGGGGCTACCATCTGGGTTTATCATGGTTTCACAATTCCCATGATCCGCAATAACCAATAGGGCATAGTGTTGTTCAAGAGCCGCTTCGATAACATCTTTAGCACATTGGTCAACCGTTTCGCAGGCCTTTACGGCAGCATTTAAATCGCCCGTGTGGCCCACCATATCAGGATTGGCAAAGTTTAGGCAAATAAAGTCAGGAGCCGCTTCATTTATTTTAGCAACTATAGCATCACGAATTTCATAGGCACTCATTTCCGGTTTTAAATCGTAGGTGGCTACTTTTGGAGAGGGACATAATATGCGTTCCTCACCCTCAAAAGGGATTTCTCTACCCCCGTTAAAGAAAAAAGTAACATGAGGGTACTTTTCTGTTTCTGCAATTCGAACTTGGGTTTTCCCCGCTTTTGAAAGCACTTCGCCTAATGTATTTTCCAAATTGTCTTTATCAAAAATTACATGCACTTTTTCAAAAGAATCATCGTAATTGGTTAAGGTTACGTAATGAAAAGACAACGGAAGCATATCGAATTCTGGAAAGGCTTTTTGAGACAGTACTTGGGTTAATTCTCTTCCTCGGTCAGTTCTGAAATTAAAGAATAAGACCACATCACCTTCCTCCAATGTAGTTATAGGGTTGCCCGAAGCATCTGCTTTAAAAAGAGGTTTTATAAATTCATCAGTAACGCCTTCTTTATAACTTTGGCTTAAGCTGGCTTCAAAATTTTGTGTCGGCGTCCCTTTACCGTGAATTAAAAGGTCATAAGCTAATTTAACACGTTCCCAGCGCTGGTCTCGATCCATTGCATAATACCGCCCAATGAGCGAGGCCAATTGCCCTCCGGTTTGTTTTAAGGTGGTTTCCAGATCTGATACAAATCCTTTACCCGATAGGGGGTCAACATCACGTCCGTCGGTAAATCCATGAACAAAAACCTGGGGGAGTTGGTATTCTGCAATAAGAGAAAGCAACCCTTTGAGATGGTTGATATGCGAATGGACGCCACCGTCGGATAACAATCCTAAAAGATGGACTTTTTTTCCTTCCTTTTGTGCATAGTGAAGAGCATCTGTAAGTACTTTTTCCTCACGTAAACGATCGTGGGTAACGGCTAAATTAATTTTTGCTAAATCTTGATAAACGATTCGTCCTGCACCTAAATTCATATGGCCAACCTCACTGTTACCCATCTGACCTTCAGGTAACCCTACATGCTTACCGTCCGTGCGAAGTGTAGCATGGGAATATTTTGTGTATAGAGAATCGATATAGGGTGTATGGGCAATATCAACCGCAGAAACGGTTTTGTCGTGGGCCATTCCCCAACCGTCGAGAATCATGAGTAGGGTCTTTTGAGACATGTATTATTTTTTTGCAAAGATACAAAATTAGTAGGTGAAGCCTGGGAGGGGAGGAGCTGAAAAAAAAGCCGTTTCTTTGTAAATAAAACACGTGAACAAAGGTCTTGTTTACCGTTCCACTGGAAGCCGATGTACTGTAAAGTCGGCAGATACTTTTTATGAATGCCGTATAAAAGGCAAACTCAGGCTTCAGGGCATAAAAAGCACTAATCCCGTAGCTGTGGGCGATGTAGTGGTGTTTGAAGCAGATAAAATCCATCCAAATGAAGGGAATATAGTGTCGGTAGAAGAGCGCAAAAATTACATTGTCCGCAAATCGGTTAATTTGTCAAAACAAACCCACATCATTGCCTCTAATATTGACCAAGTATTTTTATTAGTAACCCTATTTCAACCTCCTACTTTTCCCGCTTTTATAGATCGCTTTTTGATAACAGCTGAAGCCTATCACATCCCAGCCATTGTTGTTTTTAACAAGATTGATACCTACGATTCAACCGAACTTGTTGCGTTAGAACACTTACAAAAAGTGTATTCCGATATCGGTTATGAAACCTTTACAATTTCAGCAAAATCAGGGCAAGACATCGAGAAAATAAAACAGAAAATGAAAGGTAAGGTGAGTATGTTTGCAGGGCATAGTGGAGTCGGAAAATCAACCGTAATCAATTCAATTGCCCCTCATTTACAATTAAAAACTTCGCCGTTATCTTCCCACCACAATCAAGGAACCCATACCACAACTTTTGCGGAAATGTTTGATTTAGACCAGGCCATTCAAATTATTGATACTCCTGGAATTAAAGGATTTGGAGTCGTCGACATGACAAAAGATGAAATTAGTGGTTATTTTCCTGAATTTAAAAAAATTCAAGGGCAATGTAAATTTCACAATTGCATGCATTTAAACGAGCCAAAGTGTGCTGTTTTGGAAGGAGTAACTAAAGGCACAATTGCGGAATCGAGGTATATAAGTTATGTGCAATTATTAGAAGAGGATTCGCTTTACAGATAGGATATGCGTGTAGTAATTCAACGAGTACAAAAAGCCGATGTTACCATAAATGGACAAGAAAAGCGTGCTATTGGTCAGGGTTTGGTGGTATTGCTTGGAATTGAAAGTGCAGACGATAAAACAGATGTGGAATGGTTGGTGAATAAAGTTGTCAACCTTAGAATTTTTAATGATGCTGCTGGCGTAATGAATCTTTCGTTGTTAGACATTAAAGGAGCGCTCATGGTTGTAAGCCAGTTTACGTTGATGGCAGCCACCAAAAAAGGGAACCGACCTTCCTACATTCGCGCTGCAAATCATGAACATGCAGTGCCCTTATACAATTATTTTTTGAGCTTGGCTCAACAGCAAATGGATTCAAAAGTAATATCGGGAACCTTTGCAGCAGACATGCAAGTTGCTTTAATTAATGACGGCCCAGTAACCATCCAAATAGATTCCAAAAACAAAGAGTAATTTGCCGTTTTAAAGAATGTTTACCTCAGGTTCAAGTGCAATATTGAAACGAGTTTTAATTTGGTTTTGGATGTATTGCGACAACTGAAGTATTTCCTTTCCCGTCGCATTTCCGTAATTCACTAAAACCAAAGCTTGTTTATCATGCACACCTACAGGCCCTTTACGATACCCCTTCAGACCGGCGGTTTCAATTAGCCAACCCGCAGGAATTTTCACTTGTGAGGTGTTCATTACGTAATGCGGTACTTCAGGATGCCGGGTTTGAAGCGTTTTAAATTGAGTATTCGTCAGTTCTGGATTTTTAAAAAAACTCCCACTGTTTCCAAGGATTTTGGGGTCAGGTAATTTTGATTGACGAATTTCAATCACGGTTTCTGCAACACTTTGAATGGTTTTGGGTTTTTCCCCCATTAGCTGAGCAACGGCTCCATAAGAACATTCAAGTGTATGAGGTGTTTTTTGCAATCGAAAAGTTACTTGTGTAATGATGTGTTGGTCTTTCAATTGCGTTTTAAAAACAGAAGTTCGGTACCCAAATTGACATTCTTTATTTGAAAAATCGTGTAATTGGAGTGACTTGCGATTAAGTGTTTGACATGATTCAACCACCGATTCCAATTCGATTCCATATGCTCCAATATTTTGCAGGGGTGCTGCCCCCACACTACCCGGGATTAAAGCTAAATTTTCAATGCCCCCTAAATTATTAGTAAGCGCCCAAAGTACAAAGTCATGCCAAACCTCTCCCGCTTGAACGGTTACAAGGGCATGGGTTTCATTTTCAGACACTAAGGCAATACCCTTGGAGGAAAGCAAAACGGTGAGTCCCTCAAAATCTTGCGTAAGTAAAATATTACTTCCTCCTCCTAAAATACGAGTAGGCGTGCTTTTAAACTGGGTAAGCACCTCAATTAATTCCTGATTAGAATGCACCTTAGCAAAGTATTTGCTCTTGGCTTTTATGCCAAACGTATTGTAAGGAAGTAAAGAAACATTTTCTTCTGTCTTGAGCATGATTCAAGATACAAATTTCTTGTAGGCTTGTAATGCTTTTTCTAAAATTCTAGCCGCACGAATCAGCTTTTCACTATCTAAGATGAAGGCAATCCGAACTTCATTTAACCCCACCCCAGGAGTAGAATAAAACCCTTTGGCCGGAGCTAACATTACCGTTTGATTTTGATCGTGAAAATCAGTGAGTAAGAATTTTGAAAAATCCTCAGCATCTTCAACGGGCAATTTCACAATACAATAAAAAGCACCCATAGGATGAGAGACTACCACATTGGGTATCTTTTCTAACTGTTCAATAAGAACATTTCTGCGTTTGCTGTATTCTGCAATTACACCTTTTAAATAAGAATCAGGCGCCTCTAGTGCTGCCTCACTAGCTACAAGAGCCAAGGTAGGCGGTGATAAACGCAAATGGGCAAATTTTAACACATTTTCAATAAATGAATTGTTTTTAGAAACGACACACCCTACACGAGCACCACATAAACTGTAGCGTTTGGATACGGAATCAATCATTATTGTGTGATTTGCGCCATCGGGATGTCTTAATACAGAATAGTGCGGATTTCCCTCATGAATAAATTCTCGGTAAACTTCATCAACAATCAAAAATATATCGTGTGCTATGGCAAGTTCACAAAGGGTATTTATTTCTTGCTCATTGTAAACATACCCCGTCGGATTGCTTGGGTTGCACAAAAGAATTGCTTTGGTTTTGGCCGTAATTTTTTCACTAATGTTCTCCAAAGAAGGGAGTTGAAATTGAGAATCAAATGCTGAAATTACAGGAACTACATTCACGCTAGAAGCACTAGCAAACCCATTGTAATTTGCGTAAAAAGGCTCAGGAATTATAATCTCATCCCCTGCATCACAAATCACGTTTAGTGTAAAGGTTAACGCTTCACTTGCCCCTGTGGTGACTAAAATATCCTCAGGCGAAATCTCAATTTGGTGTTTTTTATAGTATGTTGCTAACTTTTGCCGGTAACTCAATGTGCCTTGAGAAGGACCATATGGAAGAAGGGAAAGGTCAACAGACTTTACTGCCTCCATGGCATTTGAGGGCGAAGGAATATCGGGCTGGCCTATGTTGAGGTGCAGCACTTCAATTCCATTACTTTTGGCTTGATCGGAGTAGGAAACCAATTTTCTTATCGGTGATGTGGGTAAATTGGTGCCTTTATTTGATAATTGTGGCATTCTTGCAAAGAAAACGCAAAAGTGGTAAAAATAATTAAGCTATTTTCCTTATTTACCTGCCTTTTTTTAAAAAAAGAAAAATTTATTTTGAGCTAAAAAAGAGTACAAATCGAATTATTGGGCAGGAAGGACGGTACCTCTTAGTTTAAGCGCTACTATAGAATTCCCCTCTATATTGGTGGTCACAGTTATGGTTTTGCGAAAGGGACCTGTACGTTTTGTATCATAATGAACAACAATTTCTCCATTTTCTCCAGGGGCAATTGGTCCTTCCGGTTTTTTGGGTACGGTACACCCACAACTAGATTGCACATGTTCAATTAGTAAATCTGAGGTTCCTGTATTGGTAAAAATAAAACTTCGGGTACCTTCACTACCATTTTCTACAATACCGTAATCAATGGTGGTTTTATCAAATGAGATTTGAGGTCCGTTTTGTTGCGCTGTGGTAATGCCAATAAACAAAAAGAAGAGCAGTCCTAAGTAGTGTTTTGCATTCATAAGTTTTAGATTTGTTGCCTAAAAATAATAATTTCTTTCAAATCACGGGCTCAATTTTTATTATCCCCCTAGGGTTGCTACTTTTGTAACCTAATTTTAGTTGTTACAACGCTATGGAAATTCCCTCCAAGTTTGACGCCCAAAAGGTGGAAGAAAAATGGTATCAGTATTGGTTAGAACACGATTACTTTAAGTCTGTTCCTGACCATCGAGAACCCTATACAATTGTAATTCCACCGCCAAATGTAACAGGAGTATTGCATATGGGGCATATGCTTAACAACACCTTACAAGACATTATCATCCGACGGGCAAGAATGCGCGGGTTTAATGCCTGTTGGGTTCCGGGTACAGATCATGCTTCAATAGCCACAGAGGCTAAGGTGGTGGCCAAATTAAAAGCCCAAGGAATTGAAAAAAGCTCACTAACACGCGACGATTTTCTAAACCATGCCTGGGAATGGACAGAGGAATATGGAGGAGTAATTTTAGAACAGCTAAAAAAATTGGGATGCAGTTGTGATTGGGATCGTACCCAATTTACTTTAGATCCTGAGTTGTCTGAATCCGTTCTTCGTGTTTTCGTGTCATTGTACGAACAAGGACTTATTTACAGAGGGTATCGAATGGTAAATTGGGATCCAGAGGCGCAAACGACACTTTCTGATGAAGAAGTGATTTACGAAGAAAAAGCAGGTCAACTTTACCATATTGCCTATGCCGTTGTAGGAACAGATGAACAAGTAGTTATCGCTACCACGCGACCTGAAACCTTATTGGGGGATACTGCAGTTTGTATCCACCCAGAAGACGAACGCTACACGCATTTAAAAGGAATGCAAGTTATTGTTCCAATTGCTGAACGAACAATCCCTATCATTGAAGACGACTATGTGGCAATGGACTTTGGGACGGGTTGTTTAAAAGTGACCCCCGCTCATGATATTAATGATAAAGCACTAGGCGAAAAACATCACTTAGACATTATTGATATTTTTAATTCGGATGGGACTTTAAATGCGTTCGGTTTGGACTATGAAGGCCTAGATCGTTTTGTAGCTAGAAAAAAAATAGTTAAGGCCTTAGAAGCGCAAGGATTGCTTTTGAAAACAGAGACCCATGTTCACAAAGTTGGTACCTCAGAACGCACACGAGCAGTTATTGAACCTCGGTTATCAGATCAATGGTTTTTAAAAATGGAATCCCTAGCCACTCCAGCCTTGGATGCCGTATTGCATTCTGATGCGATTGAATTGGTTCCCGAAAAATTTAAAAATACCTACCGCCATTGGATGGAGAATATTCGCGATTGGAACATTTCTCGTCAATTGTGGTGGGGACACCGAATTCCTGCCTACTATTACGGCCTTGGTACGGACGATTATGTGGTAGCCCTTACTTTAGAAGAAGCCCTTGTAAAAGCCAAACAAAAAAGTGGCAATAAGGATCTTACTTCAAAAGATTTGCGTCAAGATGAAGATGTATTAGACACTTGGTTTTCTTCTTGGCTGTGGCCCATTTCTGTTTTTGACGGGATTCGAAACCCGAACAATAAAGAAATTGAGTATTATTATCCGACTCAAGACTTGGTTACCGGTCCTGATATTTTATTCTTTTGGGTTGCAAGAATGATCATGGCTGGATATGCCTTTAGGCAAGAACGGCCCTTTAAAAAGGTATACTTAACAGGCTTGGTTCGAGATAAAAAGGGGCGTAAAATGTCTAAACAATTAGGCAATTCACCCGATGCTCTAGCTTTGATTGAAGAATTTGGAGCCGATGCCGTACGCGTGGGATTAATGTTGAGCTCTGCTGCAGGTAATGACCTTTTGTTTGATGAAAGTTTATGCCAACAAGGCAAAAATTTTGCAAATAAAATTTGGAATGCTTACCGCCTGATTCAAGGCTGGGAAGTTGATTCTCAACTCCCTGCTGAAGCTGCGGCCCAAGAAGCTTTGGATTGGTATGAACACCATTTTCAAAAAACCTTACAATGGGCAGATGAAAATTTTGATAAATACCGAATTTCAGACGCCTTAATGTCCATTTATAAATTAGTATGGGAAGACTTTTGTTCTTGGGCTCTTGAGTTAGTAAAACCTGCCTATGGAAAGCCCATTGATTCAGCAACGCATCAGCGAATACTTATGTTGTTTGAAAATAATTTACGCTTACTTCATCCTTTTATGCCTTTTTTAACCGAGGAATTATGGCATTTTATTCAACCCCGAACTGCTGAAGAAGCGTTGACCATAGCCCATTGGCCAAAAGCCACTGATTTTGATTTGTCACGATTGACTGAATTTGAACGGATGCAAGAAATTGTAGGGGGCATTCGTAATTTTAGAAAAGAGAAAAACCTTTCTCCGAAAATTGAAATTGAGGTGTATGTTACAAATTCAACGCTACCCTTAGCTTTTGAATCGTCATTAAAGAAACTTGGTGGAGTAAGCCAAATTAAATATTCAAAAGTAGAATCAGGAGTTAATGGGGGAACGTTTAGAGTGGATGCCTTAGAGTTTTTTATTCCCACAAATCAAGAGGAAAATCCAGAAGAGGAACGCCAAAAACTTCAAGAAGAATTAAAGTATACTCGTGGATTTTTAACTTCTGTTGAAAGCAAACTTTCTAATGAACGTTTTGTTGCCAATGCGCCAGAGCAGGTGATAGCTATTGAGCGAAAAAAAGCAGCTGATGCTCAGGCTAAAATAGCATTGTTAGAACAGCGATTGTCTTCACTTTAGGCTTTATGGGCAATTGGCTGAACGCCTCCTTTGACGCTTTGATTGAGTTGAATGTCTAAGGGTGTACCCAAGGGCAAAAACAGATCTACCCGAGAGCCAAATTTAATAAAGCCTGCATCTTCTCCTTGCTGCGCTTCATCGCCAACTTCAGCGTAATTTACAATACGTCGCGCTACAGCTCCAGCTATTTGGCGGTACATTATATCGCCAAACGATTCTGTATTTACCACTATGGTTGTTCGTTCATTCAATTCGGAGGATTTGGGATGCCAAGCCACTAGATATTTACCGGGATGGTATTTGCTAAACACTATTTTACCACGTACAGGGTATCGTGTAACATGAACATTTAAGGGCGACATAAAAATAGAAACCTGTAATCGTTTCTCTTTAAAATATTCTTTTTCAAAGACTTCTTCTATGATGACCACTTTGCCATCAACAGGGGCAATAATTTGAGCCTCGTTTTTTGGGGTACTGCGCTTTGGATTTCTAAAAAATTGGAGAACTAAAACAAAAGCTATCAAGCTCAACAATTGAATGCCCCATTTTAAGACAGCTAAAGATGCAAATTGATACTCAGCTATTAGAACTAAAACAGTTACAATTAAAAAAGTGTGCAGTATGATTTGATGACCTTCTTTATGAAACATAGGTAATAAGTATGAAAAACAAATATACATAAGGGGCGGTAAATAGAACGCTATCCATTCGATCATAAAATCCGCCGTGCCCAGGCAATAAAGAACCGCTGTCTTTCAGATGGGCTTGTCGTTTAAATTGAGATTCAATTAAGTCGCCTAGAGTAGCCGCTTTTATTATTAAAAGGGCCAACAGGAGAAATACCCAAAGCGGATAATCCGATTGAAATTGTGCTATAACTATACAAACCAACAGGCAGGCTAAGGCACCTCCAAGGAACCCTTCCCATGTTTTTTTTGGGGATACTTTGGGAAGCAGTAAATGTTTTCCCCAGCGTTTACCTATCAAATAGGCAAAACTATTGTTGGTCCAAATTAAGAGGTACATCAGTAAGGTAATTCCCATCGGAATTGTGCTTTCAATGGTGTGGGTAGCCACTATAAAAAAAGCCGAACTCATGAGATAAAAATAAGTGAATCCACTTTTTTGAATTGGCCCAAGGGGAATCGCTTTCTTAACGGCAATACGTATTGCTAAATAACTATTTACGGCTAAGGTTACATACAGTAAACCCGATGAAATCATTGGATGTAAAGTGTCTGTAAACAACTGATAATAGAGAAGCCCTAAGAAAAGTATGGGAATAGGGCTAAGGTATTTTTGCATTCGTTGAAATTCAAACAAAGCCAAGGCAGAAAACACAAAAAGAACGCTAAAAAATCCAATTTTGGTATACAATCCCGTACCCAAAAGAATAGTGACATAAAGAATGCCAGAAATTCCTCTTTTATAAAGTTCCTTCACACGATTCCCTTTTTAATTTCATCATTTCAAACAAAAATCATAACCTGTTTAAATCCGTCAGGTTTACCACGTGTGGAAATTCTTTACTGCATACAATAATTTACAAGCCAGGGGGTAAAGGGGTACAATTCAATTTTGGTTGTATAAAGAAATTCATTCAAAGTTGTTTTTTTAAACCAGAAAGGATTGCATAAAAGCCTCTTTAGAGTTCCAAAACGTCTTCCAACAACAAATATATATTTTTTGCGCTGGAATTTAAGTTCTCAATTTCATTTTCATCTCCATCACTTGATTTGGTTTTAAGTGAAGTAATGTTAGTAGGAATTGTTTTGGCATATTTATTTTTTAAGGCAGTCATTCCTTGACTTACATCCTGAACGAGTTGTTCTGTTTTTGCAAAGAGAATTACGGTATTGGGAAGTTCAGAGAGTTTAAAATGTTTTATTTGGTGTTCGCTTAGAAGAATTTTCCCTGTATTACTAATTAAATATTCACAAGAAATTAGGGCAGCATTAAACGCTTTTAGACTTCCCGAGGTTTGGCTTACTAATGTGCTTTTAAATCGATCTGAAAGCGATTGTTCTAAACAAACCACAGAGTCATTATCCCAATCGTTTTCCTCGCAGATGTTATCAAAATTAGCCTTGACTTGAGGTAACGCGTCACAATATAAAAAGTGCCCTCCTTTAGAGGTAAAATTTTTAGCAAAAGCAATATCAATAGGGCCTTCTACTGGGGGTAGATAGGGACTTCTTTCAGATTGATTTGATTTCTTTTTTCCAAAAAATTTGTCCCATAATGCCATTATCAATCACTGGTTTTTGCCTTTTTTGCCGCTTCTATTTTTTCGTCATTGGTTTGATAGGGTTGTTTACCAAGAATTTGTTCTAAATCATCTTTAAAAATAACTTCTTTTTCTAAAAGACGATCAGCGAGTTGCATCAATTTATCCTTAGAGGTTTTTAAAATATCGATGGCCCGCATGTATTGGGATTCAATGATTTGAGAAATTTCATGGTCAATTTTTTGAGCCGTATTCTCAGAATAGGGTTTGGTAAAGTTGTATTCGGCTTGGCCTGTGGAGTCGTAATAGGTGATATTTCCAATGGTATCATTTAGTCCGTATACAGAAACCATGGCTCTAGCTTGGCGGGTTACTTTTTCTAAATCACTTAACGCTCCTGTTGAAATTTTATTGAACACCACTTTTTCAGCAGCTCGTCCACCCAGCGTAGCGCACATCTCATCCAACATTTGTTCTGTTCTCACAATTTGGCGTTCTTCAGGCAAATACCATGCGGCACCTAACGATTGCCCTCTAGGGACTATGGTTACTTTTACTAAAGGAGCTGCGTGCTCTAACAGCCAACTGACAATGGCGTGACCTGCTTCATGAATAGCAATGGTTTTCTTTTCTTCTGGAGTAATGATTTTATTTTTCTTTTCTAATCCCCCTACAATGCGATCAACGGCATTTAGGAAGTCTTGTTTACCGACCGTTTTTTTATTTTTTCGCGCGGCAATTAGCGCAGCCTCATTACATACATTCGCTATGTCTGCTCCAGAAAATCCAGGGGTTTGTCTGGCAAGAAAATCGATGTCAATGGTTTTTATCACTTTAATGGGATTAAGGTGAACCTTAAAAATTTCTCTACGCTCATTTAAGTCAGGTAAATCCACATAAATTTGACGGTCAAATCGTCCGGCGCGCATCAAGGCTTTATCTAACACATCGGCACGGTTGGTGGCAGCAATTACAATCACGTTGGTGTTCGTTCCAAAGCCATCCATTTCTGTCAATAATTGATTAAGTGTATTTTCACGTTCATCATTAGAACCCGTAATATTGCTTTTGCCCCGCGCTCTACCTATGGCATCAATTTCATCTATAAAAATGATGGCCGGAGATTTGTCTTTGGCTTGTTTGAAGAGATCGCGAACACGTGATGCTCCTACACCTACAAACATTTCAACAAAATCTGAACCGGATAAGGAGAAAAAAGGAACTTTAGCCTCCCCAGCTACGGCTTTCGCTAACAATGTTTTTCCCGTTCCGGGAGGACCAACTAAAAGGGCCCCTTTGGGTATTTTGCCTCCTAAAACAGTGTATTTTTTTGGGTTTTTGAGAAAGTCTACAATTTCTTGAATTTCTTCTTTGGCCCCTTCTAATCCAGCAACATCGTTAAAATTAACTTTTACATCGGTATTTTTATCAAACAGTTTTGCCTTTGATTTTCCAATATTGAATATTTGGCCACCGGCTCCACCAGCACCCCCTCCCGACATTCGGCGCATCAAAAAGATCCAAACCCCAATGATAATAATGATGGGTAAAAATCCAATTAGGGCGTCCATCCATCGGTTCTCAACGGTAACGAATTCCAGTCGGAAATTAACGCCATTACTACGTGCTTGTTCTAACTTTTCTTCAAACAACTCCAGGCTCCCTACTTCAAACTGGTAATGAGGACCTGCTGTATTTTCTTGTCCTAAAAAATTGGTAGATCGGACCGTTTTGTGTTCGTTTTTTTCAAGTGCTTCAGGGGTAAGAGTTACCCGCACACTACTTTTATTTCGGATTACAATTACTTCACTAACGTCCCCTGCTTCAAGAAATTTTTCAAAATTGGAAATATTGGTTTTGCTTGCGGTTTGCCAATTGCTATTGCCGCCAAAGAGACTCATGCCCAATAAGGCAAATATGACCGCACCATAGAGCCAATAAATATTAAATTTTGTAGGGTTTGGTTTTTTTTCTTCTTTCATAGTTTTTAATAGTTAGAAGCAATATGGGTACTGACTGCATCACCCCATAGTTCCTCAATATTGTAATAATCTCGAATGTGCTTTTGGAAGACATGAACAACAATATTTACATAATCTAACAAAACCCATTCTGCAACTTCTAAGCCTTCTACGTGATAGGGCTTTTCATGAAGTGCTTTACTCACCTTTTTTTGGATGGCGTTTACGATAGCGCTAACTTGCGTATTTGAATTTCCACTACAAATGACAAAATAATCACAGGGCGTGTTATCCAGTTTTCTCAGATCTAAAGTGTGTATGTTGTCTCCTTTTACATCTTCTATTCCTTCAACGATTCGTTCTAAAAGAACTTTTGCAGTGTTTTTTTTATCTGCCATTAAGCTTCACTATTTTTAACAAATTTATCACTTTAAACGCTAGCACTTCTATTTATGCGCAATTTTAATATAATCAAACTTGATGCCATTGACTCCACCAATGATGAATTGAAAGTACGCCATAGAAAAGGAGTTGTTAAAGACGGAACGGTTTTGTGGGCAAAACATCAAAAAGCAGGTCGTGGACAACGTGAAAAAAAATGGATTTCAGATCAACACAATAGTTTAACCTTCAGTATTTACAGGGCATTTGAACCTCCTATAGCCAATGGATTTAGTGTGAGTAAAGCGGTGACTGTAGGTCTGCTTCGTGCACTACATCAACTTTCGGCACCCGATTTGACGGTTAAATGGCCTAACGACATTTTGTCAGCTAATTCAAAAGTAGGGGGAATATTAATTGAAAATGGTTATCGGAACCAAACCCTTCATGCGAGTGTGATAGGTATTGGACTAAATATTAATCAAGAAGCGTTTGTTTCCCTTCCTGGGGCCAGTTCACTCTATTTGAAATGTCATCAAAAATTTGAATTGGATCAGGTGCTAGAGGTCGTCTTGGAACATTTAAGCCATACGCTGTATGCCCTAGTCGAAGAAGGGCATGTTTTTCATTCTTATTTTGAAAATCATTTGTGGAGAAAAGACCAACTATCCGAGTTTTCTAAGGGAAAGCAAACCTTTCAAGCAACACCATTGGGTGTTTCCGAAACTGGGGCATTGCGCGTTAAAGATAAAAACGATAAGGAGCAATCACTAGACTCTCAATCCTATCAAATGAAGTATACCCCGTTAAATTAAGGAGTCCAATTTGCAGGATCTTTACGCCACAATTGTAAAGACTTTAGCTGTTCTTCTTCTATGGAATTTTGATGAAGTGCCGTTGTGAGCAAATGTTCATAATCACAAAGTGTTTTTAAGGAGAGTTGGGCATCTTCAAAGGCCGTATCAGCCACAGGAAAGCCATACGTAAATAAAGCATACATACTCAAAACGTCTGCTCCAGCATCACGAAGAGCGGAAACGGCATTTAGGCTACTTTTGCCTGTACTAATTAAGTCTTCAATCACCACAACGCGTTGGCCCTTATCGAGCTGCCCTTCTATTTGATTTTGTCGTCCGTGTTTTTTAGGCTCTGGACGAACATAAATAAAAGGCAAGGAAAGGGTTTGCGCAACCAACATTCCCATGCCAATGGCTCCTGTTGCCACACCCGCAATGACAATTGACGAAGAATGCTGTGCTTTTATTTCTTCGGCTAAAGCATCAGAAAGAAAGGTTCTAACCTCGTGATGTGACAATGCGACACGGTTGTCACAATAAATAGGAGATTTCCAACCGCTTGCCCACGTAAAAGGGGTTTTGGGATTTAATTTTATTGCATTAATTTGCAAAAGGTATTCAGCCGTTTTATGAGCTGTTTTTTGGCTTAAGATCATACGCAAATGTATAAAGTTTTTTACAATCAAAAACCGATTTATTTGACCACTTCATGGGTTGAAAATTCGGAACAAACCCCCCTCTTTTTTATAAAATTTACAACCGCAGCCATGATCGTAAAGGCATTGCGCTCAAAACGGGTTAAAGCGGTTTACCTTTATCATTCAAAACAGGGTAAATTAGAACGTCACTTTTTAAAGCGCTTTCCTAGGGTAGTTGCTGCTGGGGGTTTAGTGGAACATCAAAACGGTTCAATTCTATTTATTTACAGAAATGAAAAGTGGGATTTGCCCAAAGGAAAAATTGAAAAAAATGAAGATATATTGGAAGGGGCAATTCGGGAAGTATCTGAGGAAACCGGTGTTACCGATTTGACGGTAATCAAATCGCTACCAGAAACATTTCATATCTATAAAGCAAATGGACGATTTAAATTAAAAAAAACGGTTTGGTTTTTAATGCGAACCACTTCCGAAAGGCCCTTGGTTCCTCAAATTGAAGAAAACATCCAAAAGGCAGTTTGGGTAGAACGACAAAACATACCCTCGCTTATGGAAAATGCCTATGAAAACATTAAAATTTTGGTAAACGCCTTTGACTCCTAGTTAAAATTTTACGGCTTTTGGTACTAGCGAAGAATAATCCCCTCCGTGAATCATTATTTCTCGTACTACACTACTGCTAATGTACGCTAAGTCTGCTGCGGTTAAAAGAAAGAGCGTTTCAATACCCGAGAGTCTTCGGTTAATTTGAGCCACACTTTTTTCAAATTCGAAATCTGCCGGATTACGCAGCCCACGAAGCAATGCCGTTGCTTGGACAGATTTGCAAAAATCTATTGTTAAGCCCGTATAAGAAACGACTTTAATTTTAGGCTCAGCGCATGTCGCTGAAATAAACGCTATTCGTTTTTCTAAGGAAAACAAGTATTTTTTTTCTGTGTTTTCACCTACTGCTATAATCAATTCATCGCATAGGGGAAGTGCTCGTCTGACAATGTCAACGTGACCTAATGTAAAGGGATCAAAGGATCCAGGAAAAACAAAACGCTTCATGTATGCTGATTTTCAGTAAGAGCTTCTTTCAAAAGTAAGGTAAAAAATTCTTTGAGATTCATCCCCATAGCTTCTACTTGTTGAGGAATAATACTTCGTGCTGTCATTCCAGGTACAGTATTAATTTCCAATAAGTGGGGAACACCTTCGACAAAAATAAATTCACTGCGAACAACCCCTCGAAGTTCTAATCGGTTGTAAATCATTTCACTCCAGTTTTTTACTTGGTCTAACCACGAAGCAGGGAGGTCAGCAGGAGTTATTTCTTGAGATTGTCCTTCATATTTAGCAGCGTAATCAAAAAAATCATTTTCAGAGATAATTTCGGTCACAGGAAAAACGGTGGTTTTTCCCTTCAAAGAGGCAACTCCTACGGAAACTTCACGGCCAATTAACGCACTTTCAATAAGCAGTTGGGAATCTTCTTTAAAGGCTTCCTGAATGGCGTTTTCTAATGCATCAGCAGAATATACCTTAAACACACCAAAACTACTTCCTGCTCGATTGGCTTTTACAAAACACGGGAAGCCTACTTTCTTTTCAATTGCTTTTAACTCAATAGGATCTTTTTTATCCAAGGCAAAGTGAACAGCCGTAGGAACGTTCCAATCCCGTAAAACAGAGAGGCAGTCACGTTTGTTATAGGTCAATGCTGAGGTATAGCTATCGCAACTTGAAAAGGGAATAGCCAACAATTCCAGAAGCGCCGCAAGTTGCCCATTTTCTCCAGGGGCACCGTGGATCGCGTTAAAAACAACATCCAATTGAATCTTTTCACCGTTTTGATTTAAAGTAAAATCTCCTTTTGCTACGGAATAGGAAACACCATTTTTATCCTCAGCTATCCAACGATCAGGTCGTAGGGTTATCAGATAGCCCTCCCAAAGGGTAGTATCGAGATGATCAAATACCGTTTGACCACTTTGGAGTGATATTGTGTATTCAGAAGTAAAACCACCACAAACTATACCGACCTTTTTTTTCTCCATTTTTAACACTTAAAATACAAAGGTATAGCATTTCATAGCAATCGGAAAGCAGGGGTTTTATTATCTTAGCCCATGAAAACCAAAAGATGCAAATTCTAAAATTTCTTTTTAGTAGCGATTTTTATAAACAACTGTTTAAAATGGCCTTGGTACTGGTGGTATTATTTGGGATTTTGACCGTGTTTTTAAATGTTATTACCCACCATAACGATTACCAAAAGGTGCCTGACTTACAAGGAGTTCTTTTAAAAGATGTATCCCCTTTATTGGATGAAGAGCAACTGCGGTATGAGGTGCTTGATTCAGCACGTTATGTTCCTGATTTACCCCCTTTGTCAATTCTTTCTCATTCTCCAGCGGCGGGTAGTGAAGTCAAAAAAAACAGAAAAATATACCTTACCGTTAACCCCAGTGGCTATGGAAAGGTGACTGTTCCAAATTTAATTCAAATCACCAAAAGAAATGCTGAATCTATGCTTAAAGCGGTGGGTTTTGAATTGGGCGAAATTACTTATGAAGACAATATAGGTAAGGATATGGTACTTGAAATTCAACACGCTGGAAAAACAATATCAGCCGGCACACTTTTGCCTAAAACCAGTAAAATTGACTTAGTCTTAGGCAATGGAAAACGATGATCATGTTCAGGAAGATGAGTTTTCAAACTCAGATCTTCTATATGAACACTTTTCTTTTAAAGCCGATTTAGGCCAATCTCCGCTTCGAGTGGATAAATTCTTAATGTCACGAATTGAGAATGCCACACGTAATAAAATACAACAAGCAGCCAAGGCAGGGAGTATTCACGTTGATGGTCAACCAGTAAAGTCCAACTTCAAGGTTAAGGGGGGCAATACCGTAAAAGTACTTTTTACCCATCCCCCTTATGAAAATCTACTTGTGCCTGAGGCTATGGAGTTGGATATCGTTTATGAAGATGATTATCTTGTTGTGCTCAATAAAGAGGCCGGTTTAGTAGTGCACCCCGGACATGGAAATTACGCTGGAACACTTCTAAATGGACTGTTGCATCACTTTACGCAATTGCCCAAAAATAGTAATGATAGACCGGGACTAGTTCATCGTATCGATAAAGATACAAGTGGTTTATTGGTGGTGGCGAAAACGGAATCCGCTATGACCCACTTAGCCCAACAATTTTTCGAAAAAACATCGGAACGAAAATACAAAGCGTTGGTTTGGGGCGATTTTGAAACGGATCAAGGTACATATACAGGAGCTATTGGAAGGCATCCTAAAAATAGACTACAAATGGCCGTATTTGAAGACAACTCTCAAGGGAAGCAGGCGGTAACTCATTTTAAAGTAGTGGAACGTTTTGGGTACGTAACACTGGTTGAATGCCAACTGGAAACCGGGAGAACACATCAAATAAGAGCCCATATGAAATATTATGGTCACCCGCTATTCAATGATGCACGTTATGGCGGCGATGCCATTTTAAAAGGGACAAACTTTACCAAGTACAAGCAGTTTGTAGAAAACTGTTTTAAAATTCTACCACGTCAGGCGTTGCATGCAGAAACATTGGGCTTTGTGCATCCAGTAACAGGAGAAAAAATGCAATTTGAAACGCCCATACCCCCAGATATGGAAGAGGCTTTAGAAAAATGGCGCCATTACGCAAAACATAAGAATTTATAATAGGGCTATTACATACGTCAATCTCTTCAACTTGCAAAGCCTTTAAAAACCTCTTATTTTTGAAAATGCCGTTGAAATTTAAAATAAATTCAATTCGAAAGATCACGCTATGAAAATACTTTTGTCTCCTGCAAAGTCCCTTGATTTTGAAAGTCCACTGCCTCAACGGGAATGGACTACCCCAGTATTTGAAAAAGAAGCAGTTCATATCAATTCCGTATTGAAAAAGAAATCGCCTAAGAGTTTACAAAAGTTGATGAGCATTTCTGAAAAATTAGCACAATTAAATTGGGAGCGAAATCAGCACTTTGAAGCGGGCATCGAAAATTCTCAAAAAAGACCCGCTGTATTTGCCTTTGATGGAGACGTGTATTCGGGGTTAGAAATTCAAACCCTTCCTCAGGCTTTAGTTCCTGCGATGCAGGATAAACTAAGAATACTTTCAGGCCTCTACGGTTTGCTCAAGCCTTTAGACCAAATTCTTCCTTATCGACTTGAAATGGGGACTTCCTTAAGAGTGGGGAACCATAAAAATTTATATGCCTTTTGGAAAACAAAAGTTACCGAAGCTTTGCAAAGTGAAATGAATGCAGATGAACTTATAGTCAACTTAGCAAGTGCTGAATACTTTGGTGTGCTTGATCCTAAGTCCCTAAAGAGGCCTGTTATTAGTCCTCAATTTAAAGATTTTAAAAACGGGAATCTTAAAATAATTTCATTTTTTGCAAAGAAAGCACGCGGTATGATGGCCCGCTATCTTATAGAGCAGCAGGCAAATACGGTAGAAGACATAAAAGGCTTTTCTTCAGCAGGGTATGTATTTAGTGCTGAACACACCCAAAATGAGTTAGCGCCAGTGTTTATTCGGTAACTTACTTTTTTACTTTTTTTGTCTTTTTCCGAGGTCTTAAAACCCCGTGGCTTCCTTTTATGATTTTTCCTCTTCGTGTTTTTTTGTCGCCTTTGCCCATGAATAATAAAATTTGGTTAAAAGCTTAAGTTATGGTTTTTTAGTTTGATTTCAAAAGTGGGCTTATTCCTAACACACGTTCTTCGCGATACGTAGTGATAAAATCTAGGGTTAAATAGTCCTTACCCTCTAATTTTTCTGTTTTTAAAAGCGTTTCTAATGGCAGTTGGAGATAATCTTCTAGCATCGGAATTGATTCAGGGGCATAACTGTAATGCCAAGGTTCGTAAAAAAACCCCGTCCGATGGGGATCCTCTGTATAAGGACGGATAAAACCAAAGTGGGCAGCATGTTCATCCATCCATTTTCGCATAAATGCATAAGGGCCCTCTCCATGAAATTTTTCTGTAAGTAATACGTCACCGTTTTTAGGTTTTGACCCATCAATCAAGTCTACATCACACCCCCAATGGTGCCTTGAGGTTCCTGGTAGGGTAGAATATTCAATGATTTTTTGAATGTTTTCAATGGGGGATAATCCAGCATCTTGATTTGCTTTGTACTTTCGGTTCCAAATTTGAGTTTGTCTTTCATAGGATCGATATCCTGATACAATTTCTAGTGTTATGCCTACTTTTAATGCAGCCTTTTGCATTTCAACAAATGCTTTTCCTGCGGCTTTACTCAAAGGAATAGAAGGGCTGTATTGCACTAGTGTTTCTTGACCTAGTAGGCGAGCTGCAGAATATTTTTCACGTGAATTTTTTCCGAGTAAAGGCGTAAGGTAGAGACCTAAAAGAGTGGAAAAGAACTGATTTCGTGTCATGAGCATTCTAATCTATAACGTTGATGAAGACCGATAGGCTCTATAGTAAATGGGTCGCCAACGGCTGAAAATCCTGTAGTTTGATACAGCCCCTGGGCAGCTACGCGGGCATTGAGCCAAATGCATTGGGTAGCAAACCTTCTTATCAATATATCGATACCTTCGGAAATAAGGGTTTTTGCTACACCCTGACCTTGGTATTCTTTTCTTACGGCAATTCCTCTAAATTGATACGTGTTGGAAGATTTACATTCATCGCAAGGGTTAGCCATAGCACTCAAAATGCCAATCAATAGTTGGTCAGCATAGGCACCTAAATGAAGTGTGGTTGGATGATTGTCACCTTCCATAGCACAACTTTCAACAGGGCGGCCCGCTCGTAAAAGGGGGTGCCTGAGTTCAAAGGTGGTTAGCGTATCGATTTCTTTGATTTTAAGATTCATTATAATAAAATTAACAATCGGTTTGTTCTTATAATTTTAAAAGGAAACCTATCTTTAACGATGTTAATCCACGAAGAGGAACTAATTTTATATGAAATATGCTCTTCTTCAAGCAGAGGTAACTCATGTACAATTAACCTAATCTTTATCCATTGAAAGGTACGTTTTTTTTATGTTTTATTATGGTTCTTCTAGGGAGTGTTCAGGCACAAGTTCGTACTCCAATAAAGGGGAAGTTGTTATATAAAAACACGATTGTAGTTGCCGCAAACGTAGTGAACAATACCGCTCAGACCACAACAATTACAGACGATGAGGGAGAGTTTGAAATAGAAGTAGCTGAAGGCGATGAAATTGTATTTTCTTCTGTTCAATATCGTATTCGAAGCGTAACAATAACTCCAGAAATCCTTCAAAAAAATAGACTCGTTGTCTCTGTAAATGAAAATATTACTGAGCTTAGAGAGGTAGTGGTTACCTCGGAAGATATTGATAAATTTTTAGATTTAAAGGAAGAAGAGTTTAAGGGATTTGACTACGAAATGGATAAATCTACCCGTGTGGTTAATCGATTAACGGATGACCGATTGGTGAACAACGGTATTGATTTTGTCAATATTGCTAAATTAATTGCCAAAGTCATTTCTGGAAAAACAGAGGAAGAACAACTTCGATTAAAACCCAGTGAAATTCTACCAAAAGTATTTGACGATGTTTTTTTTACTCAAGACTTACAACTTCAACAAGAAGAAGTGATGGACTTTTTGGTATTTGTGGATTCTCAAATGAAAACGGGGGCCCTTCTTAAACAAAGCCAGCAATTTCAACTTATTGACTATTTAATCACTAAAAGTCAAGAGTATCGAAACTCACAAAACAAGTAAACTACAGTATGCGGTCTTCATTGCTCCTGGTTTTTTGTACCTTCTTTCTTTTAGGCTCCACTACTCATAAATACTATGTAAGTACTACGGAAATTGAATACAAAATAGAACGCAATACACTTCAAATAACCCTACAGCTTTTTACAGATGATGCGGAGTTAATGCTGCAGCAAAAAGATCCTAATGTAAGACTGGATCCCGATTTTGATGCAAAAAAAGTAGATATTCTTTTGGATTCTGAACTGTCAAAGGCACTTCAGTTATTTGCTGATCAATCGGCTTTGGAACTCTCATTTTTGGGAAAAGAATACAAAAATGATATTGTGAAATGTTACCTAGAAGTCCAACTGAAGGGTAAGATACAGGAACTAGAAATTTTCAACACCGTATTTTTTTCACTTTTTGAAGAGCAACAAAATATCATTCATTTTAAAGGGTCAGAGGGAAGGAAAAGTTTCCTTTTACATTCCCGAAGGCCTTCAGTCAAAATTGAACTCTAATCAAAAATTTATAACGCGAGTAAATTCGAACTACTTTTAAGTATATTAGCTGCTCGAATTTTCACCTAAAATCTAATTCTCATGTTCAAAAAAACATTGTTTTTCAGTCTCTTCGGTGTCTTATTAGTACAAGCTCAAGTACAGCAAGGGCACACCAACACAAACAAATTTAGACAACTATACGATCAGTTTGCCGATCCTAATAAATACCACAATGCTTCAGGAGCTCCTGGAGTGGAATATTATCAGCAGAAAGTAGATTATAAAATGGATTTGGAATTGGATGATGCAAACACGCGTTTGTATGGTGAAGAAACGATTACCTATACCAATAATTCACCCGACCAACTGCCCTACTTATGGCTGCAACTGGATCAAAATATTCGTAAAAAAGATGCTCCTGCTTTAGAAAAAAATGGGGCAAATCCGGGTATAATTGGAAGCCCTTCTTCTTTTGTCAGTGATTACATTAATGAACCTTTTGATGGTGGATTTAATATAGAATGGGTGGTGGACCAAGACAATAAGCCCTTGCGTTACACAGTCAATCAGACCATGATGCGAGTTGACTTGCCTCAAGCCATAGCTCCGGGTGGTCAATTTGTATTTAAAATTAAATGGTGGTACAATATTAATGACCATGTGGAAAAGCGGGGTCGATCAGGATATGAATATTTTCCAGAAGATGGAAACAGAGCCTACGTTATTGCACAGTTTTTCCCAAGACTCTGCGTGTATAATGATGTTGAAGGATGGCAAAACTATCAGTTTTGGGGGAATGGAGAATTTGCCCTTGAATTTGGTGATTATGACGTCAATATAACCGTGCCTTCTGATCACATTTTGGAAGCTACGGGGAGCTTACTCAACCCGAAAGAAGTGCTTACACGAGAAGAATACAAACGCTTTGTGGATTCTGAAAAGAGTTTTGATAAACCTGTAATTATTGTAAGTCAAGAAGAAGCAACGGCAAAAGAATCTTCGTTTTCAACAAAAAAAAGTACATGGAAATTTAGAGCAGAAAATGTACGTGACTTTGGATTTGCTACATCTCGTAAATTTATTTGGGAACGTCAAGCCGTTCAGGTGGGGTCTCAAAAAGTAATGGCAGTTTCCATTTATCCAAAAGAAGGAAACCCCCTTTGGGAGGAATATTCTACAAAAGCAGTTATCCAAACCCTAAAAACATATTCTAATTTTACATTTGAATACCCTTACCCTAAGGCTGTTTCAGTACATGCTAAAAATCAAGGGATGGAATACCCTATGATTTGTTGGAATTATGGACGCCCCGAAAAGGACGGAACGTATTCTGATCGAGTTAAATTTGGTATGATCAGTGTTATTATTCACGAGGTAGGCCATAATTTTTTCCCAATGATTGTCAATTCTGACGAGCGCCAGTGGGGTTGGATGGACGAGGGACTTGATACTTTTGTTCAATTCCTAACCGAGCAAGAATTTGGGGTATCACATCCTGAATCCATAGTAGGACTTGATGCCTATCCCTCACGTAGAGGAGCTCCCCAAAACATTGTACAGTATATGGCTGGTGACCAAAACTATATTTCTCCAATAATGTCCAACCCGGAAAATGTATACCAATTAGGACCCAATGCGTATGCAAAACCTGCCACGGCACTTAATATTCTTAGAGAAACGGTTATGGGCCGTGAGGCGTTTGATCATGCGTTTAAAACGTATGCCCAACGATGGATGTTTAAACACCCAACACCCGAAGATTTTTTTAGAACAATGGAAGATGCCTCTGCCATTGATTTGGATTGGTTTTGGAGAGGGTGGTTTTATAGTACTGATGTAGTTGACATTGGCGTTAAAAAGGTAAAACGCTATTACTTTTCGGATACCCCAGATTTAGAAACTAAAAAACGGTTAGAAGCCTATGGTTATGATGTAGCTTCTTTACCCAATATGGTATTTAAGATTGATGAAGACAGCGATGCCTTTGATCCCGAACAAGCCATGCAAAATCCTTTAGCAGGGGCAAAAGTATTGCAAGACTATTTAACCGAACAAGGCATTGATCTTTCAACAGAAGTACCTAAGTATTTTTATGAAATCGAATTTGAAAAACCGGGAGGATTAGTGATGCCTTTAATTGTTGAATACAGTTATGCGGATGGAACCAAAGAACGCGTTACTTATCCGGTTCAACTTTGGCGAAAAAATGATGCGAGTGTTTCTAAAATTATTGCTTCTGATAAAGAATTGATTGGCGTAAGTATTGATCCAGATAAAGAAACCGCCGATGTAAATCTTGACAATAACAGTTGGCCTAAAAAAGAAACTCCTTCAGATTTTGACACATTTAAAGAAAAAATAAAAGGGTAAACCCACTATCTTTGATTTAAAATAAAGCACATGTTTTTATTTATCAGCGGAGCTGAGATCGTTTTTGTTTTTTTTATAGTGTTACTCGTCTTTGGAGCCGATAAGATTCCTTCTATTGCTCGAACTCTTGCCAAAGGGATGACCCAAGTGCGCCAAGCCACAAATGACATCAAAAGTGAAATTCAAAAGTCAGTGGATGTAGATATTGAAAACCCTACAAAATCTTTGACCAAAGAATTTACTAAGGAGGTCGACAAAGTTAAAAAAGACATTGGTGATCTAGAGGACTCTATTCGTCGAGATCTTTAAAGAACTCTACTTAGGGTTAAGCCGTCACGCAAGGGAAGTAAAACGGACTGAATACGAGAATCCTGTTTTAACTTTTGGTTATAGGCCTGAAGTGCAAGTGTAGATTCGTCTTTATCAGCTGCACTCTCAAGAACTTTACCGCTCCACAATACATTGTCTGAGATCAGCATTCCTCCCGGTTTCATTTTGTCTATTAACATATCAAAATAAAAGCTGTAATTCACTTTATCAGCATCAATAAATACCAAATCAAACGGACCCTCAAGCGTTGGAAGAATGTCAAGGGCATTTCCTAAATGTTGATGAATCTGATGTGCATAAGGACTTTTATTGAAAAATCGAGATTGCAGCGAAACCAATTCTTCGTTGCAATCAATGGTGTGAAGCACCCCAGATTTGGACAACCCCTCAGCTAAACACAGGGTGGCGTACCCCGTAAAAGTTCCTATTTCAAGTATTGAAGAAGGGTGAATGAGATGAGATAGTAAACTCAAAAAGCGGCCTTGTAGTGGTCCACTGATCATTCGGGGTTGCAATACTTTTTGATGGGTTTCACGCTCAAGGGCTTCTAAAAGTGGGGGAATTTCTTGACTGTGTTCTGCTGCATACCCCGTCCACAAATCTCGTACCTTCTCAAAGAAAAAATGTTCGTTATGTTTTGGGTCGGGCATAAGGAAATCGTTCTAAAAGTTGAGGTAATGCATAGCCATCAAGACCATTAATTGTAACTATTTTACCGTGTTCTAGTTGTACCCAACCGTCTTCTAACAAGAGCTCATCTGCAATACACAAATGTACAATTTCACCTACGATGAGTAGCGTGTCGTTTTCTTTAATTAGGTATTCATTGACATACCGACACCCTATTTGAATAGGGGCTTCTTTCACAAAAGGGGCCTCCCAAAAGGATTTGTATTCTTTTTCTAAGGTTGTAAAATCAAACTCCGAAACGGATTCCGGATAATTTGCAGCGGTATGATGCGCATCTTCAATCTGGTGCTGGGCAATGGCATTCAAGGTAAACACACCCGTTGCTTTCATATTGGAATAGGTGTGCCGCGGAACTGTCGTAGGGCGTAAAATAAACCCAAGCAACGCAGGGTTGCTCCCCAGATGGATCACCGAACTAAAAATAGCCACATTGTCAATTCCCTTAGCAGAAGTTGTACCTACTAAGTGTGCTGATTTATATCCGGTAACACTGTTAATTAAATTCAGTCGATATATTTTCGACATGTTTTCGAGGTCTTCAACCTGAAAGTGATGCATAACTTTTTTTTGCAAAGGTAGGTAAAGCGACTCTTTTAAACAGACGAATCAGAATTCTTATCGATTTGTAAAACAACAAACAGAAGTACACATACCCCCAATATCAACACCCCTAAAAACCGATAGTGATCAGCCAATTCGTTAGTGCCTAAAAATCCATTGAGAACCTCACTATCTACCAAAGCAATAAAAAGCCCAAGAGGAAGTAAAAGAATCAAGTATCGAAATTGTTTAAGGATGTTTTTCATTTTTAAAGTAAAGTTGGTCTAAAACAAACTAATTTTTTAAATTTAAAAAAACTAAACGAAACCGTAATGATGTCCACTATTTTTCTTTATCTCGCACTTTTACTGACGAACACACAAACAGATTCCGTTGAAGGGGTTTGGATTACCCAAGATGACGAAACGGGCAAGAAAAAATCAGAGGTGCTACTTTATAAAGAAAACGGAAAGTTATACGGTAAAATAATCAATCTGCTTTTACCTGAAGACCAAGGAAAATTATGTGAAAATTGCAAAGGCGAAAACAAAAACAAACCTATAGTGGGGCTGGTTATAGTGAATGATCTTACTCTTGAAGACGACAGTTGGGAAGACGGAACCATACTCGATCCCAAATCGGGAAAAGTTTACGATTGCTACCTTACTTTAGAAGAGGAAAACACGCTGAAAGTAAGAGGCTATTTGGGCTTCTCTTTATTGGGACGAACGCAAATATGGACTCGTAAATCCCCATAGTTTTTATCTGGCTATACGCCGCTACAAATCTTCAATTAAATTCAGAAATCTGCTTTATAATTTTAGTATTTTCGCATTCAATTGATTTATTGTGTGGAAAGCGTTAGGTGTTAGAAAAGCTTCAATTACGGTGAATCATGTTCTTTAAAGGGTGTTTAGCTCAGTTGGTTTAGAGCGCTACCTTGACAGGGTAGAGGTCACTGGTTCGAATCCAGTAACACCCACCACTTTTGATACTTTTCTCAAAAAAATCACCTCAAGAACCGCATTTTTACTTCAGCTATTTCCTCCTTTACTAGAATGCTAAAAAAGTGTATATTAGGAGTTAGAACCAATTTGTATTATACATTGAAAAAATCATATAAAAAAGCCTCCTATTATACTCTTATGGGGCTTCTTATCATTCTCTTTGTAGTGTCATGCACACCTTCCTCACCTAATTATGTTCAAGCTCCCTTTTCAGGATTAGATGTTTTTAGTACAAACGATTGGTGGAATCGAGAAGCCAATGAAATAATAAACTTAAAGGTTCCTCGCGAAGAAGTTGTTGCCTTTGGAATTTACACTACAGCGAACGACAAACTAAAACTAACTGCACAGCTTTTTCCGCTTTATCCTGAAGAAACAAGAGAGGTGCGATTGGCTTTTTTCCAAGAGGGAGAATGGAAAGAAGTGGCTAAGCAAAATGTAAATGAATTGGGTTGGTCAACAACCTTTGAAATAGAAGGGTGGGATCAACAACAAGAGGTGCGATATAAACTTTTGCACAGCAACCAAGCTTCCTTTGAAGGGCTGATACGTAAAGACCCTATTTCAAAAACAGAACTAGCTATAGCGGCATTGTCGTGTAATAGCAACCAAGATAGAGGAGACCGAGCCCACTACGTTCGCAATATTAATGCATTAGATCCAGATTTAGTTTTTTTTGCTGGTGACCAATCGTATGACCATAAAGAACACACAGCGGCATGGTTAAAATTTGGGATGCAATTCCGCGAGGTTTTTCGAAACCGGCCTTGTATAACCATTCCCGACGATCACGATATCGGCCAAGGAAATCTGTGGGGCGAAAGGGGTAAAAAATCACTTTTACCAGAAGGAAATGATGGCGGGTATTACCATCATCCCGAATATGTAAAAATGGTGGAGCGTTGCCAAACCTCTCATTTGCCCGATCCCTTTTCTTCGCTTCCTTTAGAACAGGGCATTTCCAGTTATTTTACGAGTATGCTTCTTGGGGGGTTGGATATTGCTATAATAGAAGACCGAAAATTCAAATCGGGTCCGAACGGAAAAATTCCGCAACAAGGTCCTCGTCCTGATCATATTCGCAATCCCGATTACGATCCCAACTCAATAGATTTGCCTGAACTTGTTCTTCTTGGTGAAGAACAACTTAATTTTCTTGATGCCTGGGGAACCAATCAAGCTACCTCAGACAAAATGCGGGTAGTTTTGTCTGCTACCGGATTTTGTGGTGGAGCTCATTTACACGGAAGTTTAGACAATAGACTTCATGCCGATTTAGATTCTAACGGTTGGCCGCAAACGGGACGAAAAAAAGCACTTACAAAAATTAAACAAGCCAATGCAGTACATATCGCAGGAGATCAACACCTGGCTACTGTTATCCAACACGGAATAAATGAATTTGAGGATGGCCCTTGGGCTTTTGTCGTTCCGGCAATTGTAAATGATTATTACAGTAGATGGTGGTGGCCTGAAAACGAAAAAGCAGGGGAAAACGGAAATTCTCTTTTACCCTGGACGGGACGCTATTTGGATGGATTTAACAACAAAATTACGATGCAGGCTTATGTCAATCCTGAATCTACATCATTTGGAGCCGGGTTTGGGTTAATCCGATTTAATACGGAAACACGCCAGGTAACCTTTGAATGTTGGCCCCGAACTGTTGATGTAACAGAAGCATCGGCACAACAGTTTGTAGGGTGGCCCTACACCATTTCTCTATAATTGTAAAGTACAAACGATATTAAATTTTATGAATAAAAAATCAACCTATTGGAGTACTAACTTGAAATACCTGGGGATTCTTCTTTCCATTTGGTTTACTGTTTCTTTTCTATTCGGAATAGTGTTCGCAGAAACGTTAAATCAATTTCAAATTCTCGGATTTCCCTTGGGCTTTTGGTTTGCCCATCAAGGCGCAATTTACACCTTTGTTCTTTTGATTTTTGTATATGTCTATTTGATGAATCGATTGGATAAAAAACACGATGTGGATGAACTATAACTTTTTCTTTTAAGCACATGACAGCACAAACTTGGACCTATATTTTAGTTGGCACTACGTTTTTAGTATACATAATAATTGCCATTCTTGCTCGTGCGGGGTCAACAAAAGAATTTTATGTAGCCGGAGGAGGAGTAAATCCCATAGCAAATGGAATGGCAACCGCTGCAGATTGGATGTCGGCGGCTTCGTTTCTCTCTATGGCCGGAATGATTGCCTTTATGGGTTTTTCAGGAGGTCAGTATCTAATGGGTTGGACCGGCGGCTATGTGCTTTTAGCCTTAATGTTAGCTCCTTATTTACGAAAATTCGGAAAATTTACAGTACCTGATTTTATTGGAGAACGCTATTATTCTAAAAACGCTCGTTTAGTAGCCTTACTGTGTGCCTTATTTATTTCTTTCACTTATGTGGTAGGTCAGATGAAGGGCGTAGGGGTTGCATTTGCTCGCTTTTTAAATGTCCCTTTTGATGTGGGTGTTTTGATAGGAATTGGTATTGTCTTTTTTTATGCAGTACTCGGCGGTATGAAGGGAATTACCTATACACAAGTTGCTCAATTTTGTGTATTGATTTTTGCTTTTACGGTCCCTGCCATTTTCATTTCACTCCAAATGACGGGAAATCCAATTCCTCAGTTAGGCTTTGGTTCTCGTGGTCCAGATGGTGTCTTTTTATTGGAAAAATTAAATCAATTATCGGTTGATTTAGGCTTTTCTGCCTACACCTCAATTAATCAATCCAATACCATAAACATGTTTTTTATTACTGCTGCACTTATGTTTGGTACAGCAGGTCTACCTCATGTAATTGTAAGGTTTTTTACTGTTCCTAAAGTTCGTGATGCACGTGTTTCAGCCGGGTGGGCATTATTGTTTATAGCTATTTTGTATACTACGGCCCCTGCCGTTGCTGTTTTTGCACGAACCAATTTAATAAATACGGTGTCTGAGGCTCCTTATGCTGATGTGCCTGGATGGTTCACGAATTGGGAAAAAACGGGATTACTTCAATTTACCGATAAAAATGCTGATGGTCGCATTCAATATGTTGCTGATGCAGCCACAAATGAATTGATAGTTGATCGCGATATTATTGTTTTGGCAAACCCTGAAATAGCTAATTTACCCCCGTGGGTTATCGGCTTGGTAGTGGCAGGAGGACTCGCTGCAGCCCTTTCTACAGCGGCAGGTTTATTGCTGGTCATCTCAACCTCAATTTCTCACGATTTACTAAAAAATTATTTACGCCCCTCAATTACAGAAAAAGGAGAGTTGTATGCAGCACGGGTATCTATTGCTGTAGCCGTTGTTGCTGCTGGTTTAGCAGGATTAAATCCTCCGGGTTTTGTGGCAGAAGTTGTTGCCTTAGCCTTTGGTTTAGCAGCCTCGTCATTTTTTCCAGCCATTATTTTGGGAATCTTTGACAAGCGAATGAATAGGGAGGGAGCCATAGCCGGAATGATCATTGGCATACTGTTTACGGCCTTTTATATCCTTTATTTTAAACCCCAACTTGGCGGACCCGGAACACCTGATCAGTACTGGTGGGGTATTTCTCCAGAGGGGATTGGTACCTTAGGAATGGTCATCAACTTCATTACGGCCTGGGGGGTTTCTCGATTTACTCCAGCCCCTCCTTCAGCAGTACAAGAATTAACAGAAAGTATAAGAATGCCAAGAGGTTCAGCATTGCCCTCTGGAGATTTACATTAAATGAATACTCATGAATCATAGAATTAAAACCCTATCCGATTACATTCACCAGTATGAAAAAAGCATACAAGATCCTGAAACTTTTTGGGGGGAAGTAGCCGCTACTTTTCAATGGAAAAAACCGTGGAAAAAAATACTTTCATGGGATTTTGAAGGACCGGATGTAAAATGGTTTGAAGAGGCTCAACTTAATATTACTGAAAATATTTTTGAACGTTTACTCCCAACTCATGGAGATAAAACGGCTATTTTATGGGAACCTAACAATCCAGATGAACGTCCACTAAAGATCACCTACCAAGAACTTTTCCAACGTACTTGTCAATTTTCAAATGCTTTAGAAGCACAAGGGGTACAAAAAGGAGATCGGGTGATTATTTACATGCCCATGATTCCGGAAGCGGCAATTGCCATGTTAGCCTGTGCTCGGGTAGGGGCCATTCACTCAGTTGTTTTTGCAGGATTTTCCGCTACTGCTTTAGCCGATCGAATAAACGATTGTCAAGCTAAAATGGTGCTTACAGCTGATGGAAATTTTAGGGGAGCTAAAAATATACCCGTAAAAGCTGTAGTAGATGAAGCTGTTGAAAACGCACCTTCTGTACAGAAGGTCATAGTGTGTCAACGTACAGGTGAATCCGTTACCATGAAACCCGATAGGGATATATGGTGGCATGATGTTATGGAGGGACAGTCCACTTTGCATACAGCAGCAATTATGGATTCTGAAGACCCCCTTTTTATTTTATATACTTCAGGATCTACGGGTAAGCCTAAAGGGGTTGTGCATTCTACTGCGGGTTATATGGTCTATACTTACTATTCCTTTTTGAATGTGTTTCAATACAATCCCGACGATATATACTGGTGTACTGCCGATATTGGTTGGATAACAGGACACTCCTATATTATTTATGGTCCTTTACTGGCCGGAGCAACTTCGGTTATGTTTGAAGGAGTGCCGACCTATCCCCATCCTGGACGATTTTGGGAAATAATTGACAAATTTAAAATCAATCAATTTTATACAGCTCCCACAGCCATTCGTGCCCTTCAAGCTTATGGATTAGATCCTATTACACCCTATTCATTAGCCTCACTTACTGTTATTGGATCAGTAGGAGAACCTATAAATGAAGAAGCTTGGCATTGGTACCATTCCCATATTGGAAAAGGAAAATGTCCCTTAGTGGATACGTGGTGGCAAACAGAAACTGGGGGAATTATGATTTCACCCCTTGCCGGAATAACGCCCAATAAACCCGCTCACGCCTCCTTGCCCTTACCGGGTATTCAGCCTGTAATTGTTGATGCTGAGGGGAAAGAATTAAAAGGAAACAATGTTGAAGGAAATTTATGTATTGCCTTTCCATGGCCTTCTATTATAAGAACCACCTATGGAGACCATAAACGCTGTAAAGAAACCTATTTTTCTACCTATCCGGGGATGTATTTTACCGGCGATGGGGCAAAGCGCGATCACGATGGTTATTTGCGTATTTTGGGTCGTGTGGATGATGTAATTAATGTTTCAGGACATCGAATGGGTACAGCTGAAGTTGAAAACGCGATTAACGAACATCCCAAAGTAATTGAATCTGCAGTAGTGGGCTATCCTCATGATATTAAAGGACAGGGTATTTATGCCTTTGCTATTTGTGAATCGAATGAAGATGCAGCGCAGTTAAGTGAACAAATAAAAGATACAGTTCGTAAAATTATAGGCCCTATTGCTAAACCGGATGTGGTGCAAATCGTTCCCGGTTTACCCAAAACACGATCGGGTAAAATTATGCGGCGTATTTTACGTAAAGTTGCCAGTCAAGATCTTTCCAATATGGGAGATACGTCAACCTTACTCAATCCCGAAGTCGTAGAAGAAATTATTAAAGGAGCACATCAAGGGTAAAACTTATTCTGAGCAATAGGTGTCTCCAACCGTAAAGGAATCGTATACTTCCTTTGTAACGGCTCCCTGTCGTACTCCATCGTCAGGAATTGTTGGATTCGAGGGATTGGAATAGTAATGTACATATTCCTCTGTTTGTAAGACAAAATAGTACTTGTTATTGATTATTGTTTTTTGAATGATTTGACCGCATTTATCATCTGGCTTTTGGCAGCAATATAAACTTAGTAATAAACCTATGAGTAGTGTTTTTTTCATGGGTTCTTCTCATTCTTTAAATAGGGAATGATCCGTTCTAGACGCATTGACCGTGACCCTTTAATTAGCAATCGATCGTGTTTATCAATAGGGAGTGGGACGTACTCCAAAAACGCGTCAATATTAGGATAGCGTTGAATTTTAGCGTGTTGTTCCGTGGTAGTCATAAAATGTTCTCCAAGGGCATAAATAGTCCCAACAGGGCTTTGAACTGCAGCTTTAAGTAGGGCATTGTGTTCTTTTAAAGAACTAGCTCCCAATTCTTTCATGTCTCCTAAAATTAGGGCACTCTTTGCCGTAGCAACAGACGAAAAAGCGGATAATGCTGCACTCATACTTGATGGGTTGGCATTGTAGGCATCTAATATAATATGACACGGACCTATTGTCAATTCTTGTGATCGATTATTATCCGCTTGATAGCTAGAAATGCCCTTTTGAATAGCCTTTAAAGGGACGTCAAAAAGGTGCCCAAAACTTATGGCAGCAACTAGATTTGGCAAATTATAGTCGCCGTATAAATTGCTTTCAAAAGGATTTTTTTCAAAGGTCAATGCCCATCCTTTAGATGAATTTGTTTGAGGGGCTGACCATATATAATCAGCATCATTTTTTGTTCCAAAGCTGTGCTTTATTGCATTTTGAGTGGCTTTTACTTGTATAGGATCATCACCATTAATTAAAACGTGCTGTTGGTTTTTAATTAGATAGGAATACAATTCAGATTTTCCTTGAATCACCCCTTCTACACTTCCAAACCCTTCTAAGTGAGCTTTCCCAAAATTGGTTATATATCCCCAATTAGGCCGTGCAATCTCAGCTAAAGTCTTGATTTCACCAATATGATTTGCACCCATTTCGATGATGCCGATGTCATGATCTGAAGTTAGCTGGAGCAGAGTTAGGGGTACCCCTATATGGTTATTAAAATTACCTTGCGTGGCTAAAACCTTGTATTTTGTTTGTAATACAGCGCGGATAAGCTCTTTGGTTGTGGTTTTACCATTGCTTCCTGTAAGCGCAATTAGAGGGGTATTGCATTTTTCGCGATGGTAAGTGGCTAGTTGTTGTAATGCAATTAAAGTGTCTTTTACAAGAAAAGCCTTATCAGCATGTGCCTTTATTTTAGTATCACTTCCTACTACTGCTATAGCCCCTTTGGATAAAGCTACATCTGCAAATTCATTTCCATCAAAAGAAGGTCCTTTTAAAGCAAAAAACAAATTTCCTTTTTCCAGTATACGCGTGTCGGTGCACACTCCTGTAGAGCGTAAAAATAGTTGGTATAGCGACTCAATATTCATCTTAAAAAAAAAGCATCTTGTGGTTAAGATGCTTACTTTTTTAAATTATCCACGGCGTTTATGGCGCGCGGTTTTTTTGACTTGACTTTTCGATCCCAAACGCGACATAGCGCAACGGAAGCCTATATAATCTGTTGCAATATATTGGGGAAGATAGCGTCTTTGGGCTGGATCTAACCAATAGGCACGGTCTTTCCACGACCCTCCTTTGTATACTCGAACTTCATCGGTGATTAATGTAGTTCGCTTAGAAGATGTATCTACATTGAGTAGTAAATTCCCATTTTCATCTGTGGTTAACTGAGGGGAAAGGGGAGCGTCATACATTTTTGAAGTCTCAGGTCTTTCGTTGTTTACCGTAGGATCGGGTCGCCCTGCGGCAAAACTTCGAGAAGATTCAGTATCTCCGTCTCTATAATTTCGATTGTCGCTTTCAGAAAAGTTTTGGCGTAAAAACGTCTCTTCTTCATCAATAGCGACTTGGTTTAATTCTCCAGGCATTCTTTTAAGTAAGATTTTACCGTTGGGTAAGGTGTCAAATACCATCTCGTCGGGGGCTATAATTTCAGCCTTACCGTCTTCGCCAATCACATTTTTTAAATAGACGTTTCCTCTGTAGTAGTTAAAGTCATTGGCTTCATCATCAACAATGGGTCGATAGACATCAGCAACCCATTCGGCAACATTACCTGCCATATCGTATAAACCAAAATCATTTGGAGGGTATTGCTTGACTTGAATGGTAATGTCGGCACCATCATCTGACCAGCCGGCAATTCCGCCGTAATCTCCCTTACCTAATTTGAAGTTTGCCAATTGATCTCCTTCCGTTCGGCGTTCACTAGAACGGGTGTATTCACCAGACCATGGGTATTTCTTTTTCCCTCTGTAGTTATTGTATTCACGATCACCAACAAGGGCCAGTGCGGCGTACTCCCATTCAGTTTCTGTGGGTAAGCGGTAAGAGGGTAATAATATTCCTTTTTCGACACCTGCATAAACTTTTACAATAGAGTCTCCTTTGCGCACTTCTGCACTTTTTCCGCTTATACTGTCCATTAACCCGCCATATACCGTTTCAGGTCGTTTTAAATAGGCCGCAGTTGTAAAAGTGCTGTTCGCGTCAACGTTCGTAAACCGTACGTCTTTTTGAACATAACTTTCGCGTTCGAGAATGTATTCATTCACCCGATCAGTTCTCCACTCTGCATACTGAACGGCTTGTAACCAGTTTACCCCAACAACAGGATATTCTGCATAGGCAGGGTGACGTAAATAGTTGGTAGTTAATTCTTCAACATACCCCAATTGGTTGCGCCACACTAAGGTGTCAGGTAGGGCCCCTTCATAAATTTGTCGATAACGCTCTTCTTCGGTTGGAAAAACATATTCTAACCAGTCTAAGTATTCAAGATACATTAGGTTAGTTACCTCTGTTTGGTCCATATAAAAAGACATAACATGTTGGCGGTTAGGGGTATTGTTCCAATCGTGTAAAACATCGTCTTGAACTTGTCCTTTGGTATAGGTACCTCCCTCGATAAAAACAAGACCGGGTCCGGTTTCTTGTTCATCAAAATCCACATTGTACTGGAAGCCTCCTTTTTTGGAATTAATGTCCCACCCTGTAGCTCTGGAGGTATTATTACCTCCTCCACAGCTTGCCATTACAAGCATTACGATAAAGACGTAGGAGAGTCGTTTTAAACTTTTCAAGTTCATATAGTTTGTTGTTGTTTCAAAACGTTATGCAATATACGAATTATGAGATTTATAAAATTATTTGCATGAAATAAATTATGCCTTGGTAGAATCAAAAACGAAAGTTGTGAAGTAATATTGTTCTCTTTTTAAAAAAGCGGTTTTTTTTCTCATCAAATACACGAAAATAAAAATCTATGCGTTTAAAAAGCGTGAAGAAAATTTTACAAAGGGCAATTGTTTTTTTCTTGGTGTTCAATGCAAGCCAACTAAAAGCACAAAACTCCAATCGGGTTATTACAACTGGGGTTCCCTTTTTGATGATTACCCCAGATGCTCGCGCTGCTGGTATGGGAGAATTGGGTGTAGCTACCTCCGCAGACACTTATTCCCAACAATGGAATCCGGCAAAATACGTTTTTGCCAGTTCTGAAACTTCCATAGGAATAAGCTATACGCCTTACCTAAGCAAATTGGTGGACGATATTTTTTTAGGAAATATAAACTACTACAAAAAGTTAAATGAGCGAAGTGCATGGGCAACCAGTTTGAGGTATTTTAGTTTGGGTGACATCCAATTTAATGAGTTTATAGGAGGGTCAATAGTAGATCAAGGCTATGAGCGCCCTACGGAGTTAACTTTAGATCTATCTTACGCATTAAAGTTAAGTGAGCAATTTTCTATGGCAGTGGCAGGCCGATACATTCGCTCGGATCTTAAGATTACTACCGATGCAGATACTTCTTCAGCCAATTCTTTGGGTATTGATATTGCTGCTTATTTTGAAAGTTCAGTATTTGATTTAGGGACTAAGGAAGGGCTGTTTCGCAGCGGCCTTACGATTTCAAATATTGGTCCTCGATTAAACTATGATATTGGTGGACAAAAAAACTTTATACCTACAAACTTAAAACTTGGTTTTGGACTTGATCTGATTTACGACGATACTAATCGCCTTGGAATCTACACTGAGTTCAATAAATTACTTGTGCCAACGCCTGTGGCTGTGTATGATGCAAATGCAAGATTCATGGGGTATCAGCAACCTGACATTGATTTTTTATCGGGCATTTTCACTTCCTTTAGTGATGCTCCTGACGGGCTTTCAGAAGAGTTGAGTGAAATTACCATGGCCTTGGGATTTGAATACCGTTTCCAAGACTCCTTTTCCTTGCGTTCCGGATTTTTTAATGAAAATCAAAATAAAGGGTCTAGACGGTATTTGACAATGGGTGCAGGCTTTGATCTCAATTTTATAAATATCGATATTTCCTACCTTTTTTCAGCTTCAAATGTGCGTAATCCACTTGAAAACACAATACGATTTTCAGTTGCCTTACAATTAGATTCTACTGCTGCTTCCCCTATTGATAGTAGTACAGGGACGGCAGCCCAATAAATCCCTAATAAATTGCTTTTAATATTTCCCGTATAGGACAGAAATCTTTAATTTTGCCCTCTGTCTAAGGAACGTATTTTAGGATTTATGAAGAAAATTACAAAGGAAACCTATCTGAATTGGTATGAAAATATGCTCTTTTGGAGAAAGTTTGAAGATAAACTAGCCTCTGTTTATATCCAGCAAAAAGTTCGAGGATTTCTCCATCTTTACAACGGTCAAGAAGCTGTTTTAGCAGGCTCTCTTCACGCTATGGAATTGGGTAAAGACCGAATGATCACAGCGTATCGAAACCACGTTCAACCGATCGGTATGGGTGTTGACCCTAAACGTGTTATGGCAGAACTCTACGGAAAAGCTACCGGAACTTCAATGGGTCTTGGAGGATCAATGCATATATTTTCTAAAGAATTTAAATTCCATGGAGGACACGGAATTGTAGGAGGTCAAATTCCACTAGGCGCCGGAATGGCTTTCGGCGATAAATATTTTGACCGTGATAATGTTACGCTTTGTTTTATGGGTGATGGTGCCGTTCGCCAAGGATCACTACACGAAACCCTAAACCTGGCTACACTTTGGCAATTGCCCGTTGTTTTTGTAGTCGAAAATAATGGCTATGCTATGGGAACTTCTGTAGCCCGTACGGCTTCACATGATGAAATTTGGAAACTTGGCTTAGGATACGATATGCCTTGTGAGCCTTGTGATGGTATGGATCCAGTAAAAGTCGCGAAAACTATGGATAAGGCGATTCAAAGAGCCCGTTCGGGAGGCGGACCTTCATTCATTGAAATGAAAACCTATCGTTATCGCGGACACTCTATGTCTGATGCCCAACATTACAGAACTAAAGATGAGGTTGAGGAATACAAAAAAATTGACCCGATAAGCACAGTAAAAGAAATCATACTCAGCAAAAAATACGCGACTGAAAAACAACTCGCAGCTATTGATAAAGAAGTGAAAGAAAGAGTGGCAGAATGTGAAAAATTTGCTGAAGAATCTCCTTTTCCAGACCTCAATTTGATGTATGATGCTGTTTATGAGCAACAAGATTATCCCTTTATAAAACACAAACTTTAGAACATGGCAGAAATAATTACAATGCCTCGCCTAAGCGATACGATGGAAGAAGGTACCGTGGCAAAATGGTTAAAAAAAGTAGGGGATCAAATTAAAGAAGGCGATATCCTTGCTGAAATTGAAACGGACAAAGCCACTATGGAATTTGAATCCTTTAACGAGGGTGAATTATTGCATATTGGCATTCCAGAAGGCGGCACTGCAGCTGTTGATTCTTTATTGGCAATTATAGGAAACAAAGGAGAAGATATTTCAGGGTTACTATCTGGACAAAAAACCGATACTCCAAAGACAGAAGAAAAAACGACCGAAGCCCCTAAAGCGGAAGCTTCAACAGATGCTCCTGTAGCTGCACCCGAAGGTGTTGAAATTATTACCATGCCCAGACTCAGCGATACAATGGAGGAAGGGACCGTGGCCAAATGGAATATAAAAGTAGGGGATCAAGTCAAAGAAGGCGATATTCTAGCTGAAATTGAAACAGATAAGGCTACAATGGAGTTTGAATCATTCTACAGCGGAACCTTACTGTATATTGGCCTTCAAGAAGGAGATTCAGCCCCCGTAGATAGTGTCTTGGCTGTAATAGGCGAAAAAGGTACAGAAGTAAAAGCTTGGGTTGAAAGCCAAAAAGCAACAGCGAATTCTCCTGTTAAAAGAGATGATGTAGCGCCCGTTGAAGAAGCTCCCGTTCAAATCGCTGAGAGTAAAACAACACAAACTCCAGTAAGTCAACCCCAAACAACAGCTACTCCAAATGGTCGAATTGTAGCATCCCCTTTGGCTAAAAAATTAGCGGCCGAAAAAGGAATTGACCTTGCTAGAATTCACGGTTCAGGAGAGCAGGGTAGAATTGTTAAACGAGATATTGATCAGTATACCCCCTCGGCGGGAATGACAAATGCGGTTTTTGTTCCCAAGGGAACGGAGTCAGTTACTACAATTGCCAATTCTCAAATGCGTAAAACCATAGCGAAACGGCTTGCCGCTTCAAAATTTACCGCACCCCATTACTATTTGGGTGTGGAGTTTGACATGGATCACGCTATTTCGTTTAGAGAACAATACAACGCTTTACCTGATACTAAAATTTCATTTAATGATATTGTAGTTAAAGCTTCAGCACTTGCATTAAAGCAACATCCGCAAGCTAATGCGAAGTGGGAAGATAGTCAAATCACACAGCACCATCATGTGCACATTGGAGTAGCGGTGGCTGTAGAAGATGGTTTGGTTGTTCCTGTAGTCAAATTTGCTGACGAAATGGGATTACCCCAAATAGGTGCTACGGTAAAAGAATATGCGCTAAAGGCAAAAGATAAAAAACTCACTCCTAATGAGATGGAAGGAAGTACATTCACCATTTCCAACCTAGGAATGTTTGGTATTCAAGAATTTACCTCTATTATAAACCAACCCAATGGGGCCATCCTTTCTGTTGGTGCCATTGTTCAAAAGCCCGTAGTGAAAAATGGGGCTATAGTGGTGGGGAATACGATGAAATTAACTCTAGCTTGTGATCACAGAGTAATAGATGGAGCTACTGGAGCACAATTTTTGCAAACGCTTAGAGGGTATGTTGAAAACCCTTTAACTATGGTATTGTAGATAAAGAGTAGCCCGGATAGCCTAAATTCTCTATCTTTAAAATATGCCAAAAACAATTGTAGTTACAGGTTCAAGTAAAGGCATTGGTCGTGAATTGGCTTTGCAAGCCGCGGAGAAAGGCCATCGTGTTTTTGCCTTATCACGAAATGTTACCTCATTGCAAGCCACTTCAGGAGTTATTCCTTTGCAGGTAGATTTGTCGGACACCAAAGCCGTTCAACAAGCGGTTAATGAAATTCGAGCAACTACAGACACTATTGATGTGTTGATTAATAATGCAGGTATTTTACTTCATAAACCTTTTTTAGAAACAACTTCTGAAGATTTTCATCAGGTATTTGAAACAAATGTATTTGGTTTAGTCTCCATTACGCAAGCCCTACTTCCCTTTATGAAAGTGAACAGCCATGTGGTCAATATTAGTAGTATGGGTGGAATAGGGGGATCAAGTAAATTTGCTGGGCTTTCCGCCTACAGCAGTAGTAAAGGGGCAGTGAGTATTTTAACTGAACTTTTGGCGGAAGAATTTAAAGCAACGGGTCCAAAATTCAATGCCCTTGCCTTAGGCGCGGTACAAACAGAAATGTTAACTCAAGCCTTTCCAGAGTTTAAAGCTCCAATTCAAGCTAATGAAATGGCAGACTATATTCTTCAGTTTGCTTTAGAGGGACACCGATATTTCAATGGTAAGGTTCTTCCCGTTTCTTCGTCAACCCCCTAATTGGTTAATGGATTTAGTTTTAAAAAGTGTTCCTCACGCTGCGCAACAACAAGTAAAAGCCCTTTTGGAACACTATCCTATTGCCATTAAAATAACAAAACATCGATTGACAAAGCACGGTGATTTTCGGATGAACCCAAATGGAACGACTTCCATAACTATAAATGCATCTTTAAATCCTTACCGCTTTCTGATCACACTTTTGCACGAGCTTGCTCATTTTAAAGTGTTTTTAGAGCATGGAAGAAGAGCAAGACCCCACGGATTAGAATGGAAAATGGCTTTTCGTTCTTTACTATTGCCCTTTTTGCAGCCCAATATTTTTCCGGGCGACTTGTGTAGTGTGTTGGCTCGACACATGAAAAACCCTAAGGCAAGTTCAGATCGTGATTTTAACTTAGTCAAGGCGCTACAGCATTGGGATGAAGAAACCGAACCCGTACCCTGTGTGAATGATCTTCATGAGGGGCAATCTTTTAGATTAGAAAACGGAAGACGGTTTATCAAAATCAAAAAAAGAAGAATTCGAATTGAATGTAAAGAAATAAAAACAGGTAGGATTTACTTATTTAGTCCTCATGCAGGAGTAATTCCTGAATAATTATTTTTTTAAGTAAACCTCTCTCACTTTTTTAAACAAGTCTGAAGAATAGACAAAATTCGTTACTGCCTCATTTTCGGTTGAAAAAATATCTTCTTTTGATCCTTCCCATTCTTTTAATCCATTGCGCAAGAACACTATTTTTTGACCAATTTCCATCACAGAGTTCATGTCGTGTGTATTGATCACCGTTGTGATTTGATATTCATCTGTAATTTCTTGAATTAGATTATCAATTAAAATGGCTGTTTTAGGATCCAATCCAGAATTGGGTTCATCACAAAATAAATATTTTGGATTCATCACAATGGCTCGGGCAATGGCTACTCTTTTTTTCATGCCACCAGAAATTTCATCAGGATATTTTTCATTGGCATTGATGAGATTAACCCTTTTTATTACAATATTGGCACGGTCTCGAATTTCACTATTTTTTTTTGACGTAAACATACCGAGTGGAAACATGATGTTTTCTTCAACCGTCATGGAGTCAAATAAAGCACTTCCTTGAAAAACCATCCCCATTTCTTGTCGAAGTACCAAACGATCAGCCAATGACATTTCTTTTAGCCGTTTGTTTTCAAAAAATATTTTACCACTATCAATGCTAAATAAACCGAGTAGGCATTTTAAAAAAACCGTTTTTCCCGATCCACTTTGTCCAATAATTAGGTTTGTTTTCCCCTTCTCAAATGTGGCTGATATTCCTTTTAAAACAGGAATATCATCAAATGATTTTTTTATGTTTTCTACTTTGATCATTTAGGTAAGAAGCAATTGGGTGATGAGGTAATTTAAAAGTATGATAGTGACACTCGTCCAAACAAATGAAACCGTACTGGCTTTTCCTACATCTAAGGCACCCCCATTCATATAGTATCCGTGATAGGAGGGAATGGTAGCTAAAATAAAAGAGAAAAAAGCAGTTTTAATAAAAGCGTAGCCAACATGGAAGGGGATAAAGTCCATTTGTATCCCTTCAATAAAATCAGCACTTGATGAAAAGCCGCCATAAACACAAGCAATATATCCGCCAAAAACGCCTAAAAACATTGAAAAACTAATGACTAAGGGATATAATGATAAGGCTACTATTTTAGGAAAAATCAAATAATTATAAGTGTTAATCCCCATAACCTCTAATGCGTCAATTTGCTCTGTAACTCGCATGGTTCCAATGCTAGAGGTGATATAAGAACCCACCTTCCCAGCCATAATAATGGAAATAAAAGTAGGTGCAAATTCTAAAATGACGGACTGCCGAGTGGCAAATCCGATTAGATTTTTTGGCAATAGTGGATTCTCTAAATTTAATGCTGTTTGTATGGAAACCACCCCTCCGACAAAAAAGGAGATAAAAGCAACGATTCCCAGTGATCCGATTACTAAAACATCTATATCTTTAAGAATCAATTGCTTAAGCATTTTCCATTTGGTAAATTTACCAAAGGTTTGCTGGATCATTAGGAAATATCGTCCAATGTGAGATAGTATTTTCATACCCAATCAAAGGTAGTGATTTTGCATGATACAAATTTTGGTTCTCTGAGGCTTTTTAGAGTAATTCTATAGGGTTACACTCTATAGGTAATGGCATTAATATTCATTCCGGCTCCTACGGAAGCGAATACGATTAAATCTCCTTGTTGAAGAGAGTGACCGCCGTATTGTTGCTTTTTCACTAAGTCATATAATGTGGGAACCGTAGCTACAGAACTGTTTCCAAATTCCTGAATATTCATTGGTAAAACCGTTTCAGGCATGGGTTTTTTGTACAGTCGATACAACCGTTTAATAATGGCATCGTCCATTTTTAAATTGGCTTGATGTATGAATATTTTTTTTACATCCTCTATGGAACAACCCGAGGCTTCTATACATTCCTTTAAAGCGAGAGGAACTTGAATTAAAGCAAATTCATATACTTTTCTGCCATACATTTTAATGTATTTTGTTCCGTCACTATTGGTATTGGCTTCCCCGTAATAAATAAATTCTGCTTCTCCATCGGCAGTAAATGTGGCTGTTTTGTGAGATAAAATACCGCCAACTTTTTCGGTAGCTTGTACAATGGTGGCTCCTGCACCATCGGCGTAAATCATTGAATCCCGATCGGAATCGTCCAATACTCTAGACAAGGTATCTGCCCCAATTACCAAACATTTTTGAGCCATCCCCGCTTTGATAAAGGCAGAGGCTTGGATAACTCCTTCCACCCATCCAGGACAGCCAAATAAAATATCATAGGCAACACAAGAGGAATTTTTAATTTTCAATTTGGCTTTTACCTTCGAAGCCAAACTGGGTAATGTGTCCACTTGATTAGAGTTTTTGCGAATGTCGCCTACATTGTGCGCTAAAATGATGTAATCTAGGGTCTCTGCATCTAGTTGTGCATCATGAATCGCTTTTTGAGCAGCTTCAGTGGCAATGTCTACTACCGTCTGATTATCACGTATGTAACGCCGTTGCTGAATTCCAGTAATGGCTTTAAACTTTTCAATAATTTCTTCTGTAGCAAGGTCAATGTGTGCACCTTCTGCATCAAAAAAATCGTGATTTAAAAATGCAGTATTGGGTTGAATTAATTCAGGAATACTACTTCCGCTACCTGTAATTTTGATATTCATATCTCTAGTTCAAAAGTAGCGGTATTTTTAATCTAAGTTGATTATTTAATAAAAAAACATACGAAACCTAAGGCTACTCAAAGCGCTTTTGCTTCTTGTATTTAAATATGTATAAATATGTATATCAAGTAGTTATATAGGAATCAATAGAAGTACAACTGCATACGAGATTACGATCTCCATAGGCTTCATCCACTCGTCTAACACTGGGCCAAAATTTATTTTTAGCAACAAATTCTAAAGGATAGGCTGCTCTTTTTCTAGTATAGGGAAATTTCCATTCATCTGAAGTGACCATTTCAAGGGTATGCGGAGCGTTTTTTAGCATTTGTCTAGCTTGCTCATCTTCTGCAGTTATTTCCATACGAATGGAGATCATAGCATCGCAAAAACGATCCATTTCAGCCACGTTTTCGCTTTCTGTGGGTTCGATCATCATTGTGCCCCCCACTGGAAAAGAAACTGTGGGTGCGTGAAATCCATAATCCATTAGGCGTTTGGCAATATCAACCACTTCGATACCCCATTCTTTAAAGGGTCTGCAATCAATAATTAATTCGTGAGCAGCCCTTCCTTTTTCGCCTGTGTAAAGAATTTCATAAGCCCCTTGTAATCGCTTTTGGATATAGTTGGCATTGAGAATGGCTATTTCTGTTGCTTTTTTAAGTCCTTCAGCCCCAAGCATTTTTATGTATCCATAAGAAATCAAACAAACAAGGGCAGATCCAAAAGGAGCGCCTGAAATGGCAGTAATGGCTTCATCACCTCCCGTTTGGATTATGGGGTTACTGGGTAAAAAGGATTGTAAATGAGCGGCAACACAAATGGGACCTACACCGGGTCCGCCTCCGCCGTGAGGAATGGCAAAGGTTTTGTGTAAGTTGAGGTGACATACATCAGCTCCAATTTCAGCCGGACTTGTAATTCCTACCTGGGCGTTCATATTGGCACCATCCATATAAACCTGTCCTCCGCAATCGTGAATTAATTGGGTAATGTCTTTGATTTTTGATTCAAACACACCATGAGTACTGGGATAGGTAATCATTAACGCGGCTAGATTTTCTTTGTGTAAAAGGGCCTTTTCTTTTAAATCTTCAAAATCAATATTTCCTTTTTCATCTGTTCCTGTGACTACGACTTGCATACCAGCCATAACCGCAGAGGCAGGATTTGTTCCGTGAGCTGAAGCGGGAATCAAACATATTGTTCTGTGACTTTGTTTATTTGCTTCGTGAAAAGCCCGAATGACCATAAGGCCAGCATATTCTCCTTGTGCCCCTGAGTTGGGTTGGAGGGAGGTAGCCGCAAATCCTGTGATTTTAGTTAAATCATCGGAAAGTTGGGTAAGCATTTTCTGATACCCTTTAGCTTGCTCAATCGGTACAAAAGGATGTATGGCGCCCCAATTTGGATCGCTTAACGGAAACATTTCTGTTGCCGCATTTAACTTCATAGTGCATGAACCCAAGGAAATCATCGATTGATTTAAAGCTAAATCCTTTCGTTCTAAAGATTTGATATAGCGCATCAATGCGGTTTCTGAATGGTAAGAGTTGAATACAGGATGCGTTAAATAAGATGTTTTTCTTTCTCCCAATACGAAAGAGGAGGAAGCCGGTATTGCTTCAAGAAGGTGATCTTTTTGGAGATACTGTTTAAAAACAGAAACAATTTTTAATACATCCTCCTCTGTTGTAGTTTCATTAATTGAAATACTAACTGAGTTTGCGTCAGGATAATAAAAATTGATTTCTTTTTGCTCTGCTATAGTCTTAAGTTCAGCTGAACGCACCTCACAGTGTAACGTATCAAAAAAATGGTCATTTTTTTGAGTTATTCCGAGAGCAATTAAGATGTTGTTTAGTAGTACGGTATGTTTATGTATTCCCTCAGCGATGGCGCGCAATCCTTTAGGGCCATGATAAACTGCGTACATTCCGGCCATAACGGCAAGAAGGACTTGTGCTGTACAGATGTTGGAAGTAGCCCGATCGCGTTTTATGTGTTGTTCGCGTGTTTGTAATGCCATTCGCAGGGCAGGGTTTTCGTCTAAATCCCGTGTTTGCCCAATAATTCGACCCGGAATGTTTCTTTTGTAGTGCTCGCGAGTGGCAAAAAATGCAGCATGGGGCCCACCATACCCCAGGGGGATACCAAAGCGTTGAGAAGTTCCCACCACCACATCCGCGCCGTAATGGCCTGGACTTTCAAGCAGAACTAAACTCATAATGTCTGCTGCAACTACGGTAAATACACCCTTTGTATTGGCCTTTTCAATCCACTGTTTAAGATTGGGTATTGCACCGTGTTTTCCGGGATACTGAAATATGGCTCCAAAAAAATGCGCATCAAACTCATGCGTATCCGGAGACCCTACAACTAAAGTTATTCCTAGGGGAAGCGCTCGCGTTTGAAGCAATGATAGGGTTTGAGGTAATGTATTTTCATCCACAAAAAAATGGGTAGCCTCCGCTTGTTTTTGCTCTTTCGTGCGCGTACCAAATAGCATGGTCATGGCTTCAGCAGCGGCAGTACTCTCATCTAAAAGTGAGGCATTGGCCAGTTCCATTCCTGTGAGATCCGTAATTAGCGATTGAAAATTAAAAAGAGCTTCTAGTCGCCCTTGAGCAATTTCCGCTTGATAAGGGGTGTAAGCGGTATACCAACCTGGGTTTTCTAGTACATTTCGCTGAATCACTGCAGGGGTTATGGCTGCATGATACCCCATTCCGATATAGGTATCAAAACGGTCATTTTCTTTACCCAGTTGGTGAATATGTTTAGAAAAAGCATATTCACTAATGCCTTTCTCAATGGGGAGAGGTGATTTTAGCCGTATGGAGGAAGGAAGGGTTTCCTCTAACAGTTGATCAATAGAGACTGCGCCAATCTTATTCAACATAAATTGAATTTCCTCTTCATTTGGCCCAATGTGTCGATGTACAAAAGTGTCCGTTTTCATGCCTATTTCTTTACCGCAAAAATAGAATTTCTACCCTTTTTTTATTTTCAACTTGTACGGGATTTTAAAATAATTTTTAAACATTAAACACTTTTGATGTAAACAAAGGATATTTGTACATGGTTCAATCTTTATTTCGTGTTTTTAATTTTTATTTAAAATCCAGTATACACGTAGCCATCGCCGTTGTTTCATTAGCTTTAGTAAGCACAACTGCAGTTGACAGGTCCGTTCCAAATTCATTGTTAATATTTATTTTTAGCAGTACCGTTTTTGCGTATAATTTCATCAAATTTTTTCCGCTCTTAAAGGGTTGGGATTGGCTATTGAGCTCAAAAATGATTGTTGGAGTAACCCTTCTGTCTGCTTTGGGCTCCGTACTGCTTTTCTTTAGCCTAAGTTCGCTTAGTAAAATTGTAGTGCTCATTATAGGTATACTGGTTTTATTATATGTTACTCCATTTGTAGCTTCAAAAAACGGACGTGAAATTAAAGGATTTAAAACCCTATGGGTAGTGCTTAGTTGGGTGTTGCTTACGGTAGGTATCCCGATGTTAGAATTGGAATGCTATGATCTAACTGTTGTTCTTCCCTTGTTTTGTGTTCAGGGCATTTATGTTTTCGTAGCCCTTTTGCCTTTTGAAATTCGCGATACAAACACCGATTCTCCTTTTCTAAAGACACTCCCTCAGCGCATTGGAATAAAAAGGGTTAAAAACATTGGATTTTTTTTACTTCTGGTAGCTACGATACTACTAGGGGTTGTTTTTGACCTACCGAAAGCCTTCAATTTGTCTTCGGTGATGGTCTTTGTTTTGTTGGCTGTTTTGGTTTGGAAAAGCACACCAAAACGGTCATTCTATTACACTCATTTTTGGGTAGAAGCCCTTCCCCTTTTTTGGTTTGTTATGATTGAAATTCTCTCTAACTTGCATCGCATTACGACGTACTAACATGAAACACCTTTTCTTACTTTCCCTCTTCTTTATTGCTTGTTCGCAAAACACAACACCAATTGAGTTGGTGGATAAACCTGCATTCGAAAAATTACTCTCCAAAAGTCCTTTGCTTTTGGATGTGCGCACCCCATTAGAATTCAATTCGGGAGCCATTGAAGGGGCCGTAAATGTGGACTACAACGCTCCTGATTTTATGGAGAAAATAGTCGCTTATCCTAAGGATCAACCTGTATTGGTGTATTGTGGGTCTGGTGTACGTAGTGGATTGGCCGCTAAAGTCATGGACTCACTAGGGTTTGTTAAAATCTATGACCTGCAAGGAGGATACCTAAAGTGGCAGGGGTATTAACGTCTCTTTTTTTGCAGGATTTCTATTTGTTTTTGTTGCGCTTTAACTACCTCAAGTAATAGAGGTATCATTCCGGTTTCAATTGCTTCCAATTGCAATTGCGATCAAAGGATACTACACTATTTAGTGCCTTTCTATTTGTATATATTACCCCTCCTGCAAAATAGGTTTTCGGAAAAGCAATAAACAACTCATGTTGTTCGCCTATAGCTACATTTCCAAAGAAAGAAAGTTGTGCAGTACAATGAAAAAAAACAATGTAGGGGAGGAGGGCCATAAAGCAAGCCCCGAAATTGGGAGTCATGCCGTAACGATTAGGGGTTAAACCCTTTTAAAGTACAAAAAAGTAGTAAATTATACTAACCCTGCACGGCGTAATAAGGCTCCGGGATCGGGTTCTTTACCCCGAAATCTTTTATAAAGCACCATGGGGTGTTCGGTGCCTCCTTTAGAAAGAATGTGGGTTTCAAAAGCCTGGGCGGTTTCGGCATTAAAAATTCCTTTTTCTATAAAGAGTTCAAAAGCATCGGCGTCTAATACTTCCGCCCATTTATAACTGTAATAGCCAGCAGCATAGCCTCCTTGAAAAATATGAGAAAAGGAGGTGCTCAAACAATTTTCAGCAGTATCAGGAGTAAATTGCAAAAGCGAAATTTGCTCAACTTCGTGTGCTTTAATGTTTTTTATTTGGGGGGCCGTTTGGCTGTGATAAGAAAGATCAAGATACCCAAAACTCAACTGACGTAAGGTTTGTAAGCCTTGATGAAAAAAGGCTGCTTTTTTAATTTTGGCAATCATTTCTTCAGGGATGAGTTCGTCGGTTTGATAATGCTTGGCAAATCGGGTTAAGGCTTCGGGCTGATAACACCAATTTTCCATCAGCTGACTTGGGAGTTCTACAAAATCCCAATATACACTTGTTCCACTTAAACTGCTGTATTTCGTATTGGCCAACATGCCGTGTAGGGCATGTCCAAATTCATGAAATAAGGTAGTAACTTCTTGAAATGATAAAAGAGAAGGCAGTTTTTGGGTGGGTCGCGTAAAGTTACATACAATCGAAATATGGGGCCGCTGTCCTTCTTTTTGCGGTCTGAATTTGGTCATCCATGCGCCGTTTCTTTTTCCAGGACGCGGAAAAAAATCGGTGTACAACAAGGCGTAAAAAGTACCGTTTTTAGACACCTCATAGACATCAACTTCACTGTGATAGGGGTCAATTTGGGTACTTTTTTTAAAGCGTAAACCAAATAAATCTTCCAATATTGAAAAAAGTCCATTTACAACTTTTTCCAAAGGGAAATACACTTTTAATTTCTGTTCATCAAGTTCGTAATCCCGTTGTTTGATTTTTTCGGCCAAGTAGGCAGTATCCCATTTTTCAACCTTTTCCCAAGAATACATTTCTTGAGCATAAGCCTCTAAGGATTGCCATTCTACTGAAGCTGCCGGATACGCTTTTTCTCGCAACTGATCTAAAAAGTGTTTTACGTTTTCTTCAGATTGCGCCATACGCTCTTCCAACACAAAGGCAGCATGAGACGCATACCCTAAAAGAAGTGCGCGTTGCTGACGCAGATGAATAATTTTTAAAACAATAGCCTCATTGTTTTGCGCATTGTTTTGAAATCCTCTTTTACCAAAAGCGAGACTCATTTCTTTGCGTAAAGCTCTGTTTTCAGCATAGGTCATAAAGGGAACATAACTGGGATAATCAAGCGTAAATACCCATCCCTCCAATTGTTTTTGTTCCGCTGTGCTTTTGGCCATTTCAATAACAGCTTCTGGCAAACCCTTCAGTTTTTCAGAATCAGTAATGTGTAATGTGTAGGCTTGGGTGTCAGCTAATACATGTTCTCCAAATGTAAGACTGAGTTGCGCCAATTCAGTGTCAATCGTGCGAAGCGAAGTCTTGGCTTGTTCGTCAAGTAATGCGCCATTTCGTACAAATCCTTTGTATTCCTTTTCGAGTAATGTTTTTTGTTCGGTAGTTAACTCAAATGCGGCTTGATTTTCGTATACTTCTTTAATCCGTTGAAATAGCGCTGTATTTAACCGAACATCATTTTGAAATTGTGTTAATAGCGGGGCGGCTTGTTGTGTTACCTTTTGAAGGGCTTCAGAGGTTTCAGCGCTGTTGAGGTTAAAAAGAAGGCTTCTGTTTCGTCCGATAAATGAACCACTTTGTTCAAGGGCTTCAATAGTATTTTTAAAAGTAGGCAATGCCTTTTGCGAAACGATAGCCTCAATTTCTTCTAGTGCCGTTTTAATGTTTTCTTGTAATGCGGGTACAAAATGTTCGGGACGAATTATTGAAAATGGGGCCGATTCAAAGGGGGTGTCAAACGGCTTGACTAACGGATTGTGTTCCATTTATTTTTTTAATGATTTGCTGCTTTCTAAAACGTGACTTTTAAGTGTTTTTTTATATTCAATAACCTGCTGTTGTACCTTTTGATCGTGTGCACCTATAATCTGTGCAGCCAAAATTCCGGCATTTTTAGCCCCATTTAGGGCTACCGTGGCCACAGGCACCCCTCCAGGCATTTGCAATATGGACAGTATGGAATCCCATCCGTCAATGGAATTACTGGATTTTATGGGCACCCCAATTACAGGTAGTGGACTTAACGAGGCCACCATACCCGGAAGATGCGCCGCGCCGCCCGCTCCTGCAATAATCACTTGGATGCCCCGCTCGTGGGCGTGGGTTCCGTAATCCATCATTTTTTCAGGAGTTCGATGCGCGGAAACAATATCCACTTCAACTGGTATAGAAAATGATTTTAAGAGGGCTATGGCCTCTTCCATTACTGGAAGATCCGACTTGCTGCCCATTATAATTCCTACTTGTGCCATTTTATTTTGAGATTACTTCTAAGGTTTCTTTTACTTGTTCTGCAATTTTACGAGCCATGTCAACATCTTCATTTATTATGGTGATGTGCCCCATTTTTCGAAATGGACGGGTTTCTTTTTTACCATAAATATGGGGATTGACCCCTTCAATTGCTAATATGTATTCTAGATTTTTATAAAAAACAGGGCCGTTGTATCCTTCTTTACCAACAATATTTACCATAACTCCCGCCACTTTGTTTTCTGTTTTTCCTAAGGGCAAATCCAGAATCGCTCTAATGTGTTGTTCAAATTGAGAGGTGTATGAGGCTTCAATACTGTAGTGTCCGCTATTGTGAGGACGAGGGGCCACTTCATTTACCCACAATTCGCCTTCTTGCGTTAAAAACAATTCTACAGCCAATAGCCCAACATGTTGAAAGGCTTCTGAAACAGCCAGGGCCACTTTTTCAGCTTTTTTAGCCAGCGAAGTCGAAACTCGAGCAGGGCTAATTACATATTCCACTTGATTGGATGTGGGATGAAATTCCATTTCTACGCAGGGGTAACATGCGACTTCCCCCTTTGGGCTTCGACATACAATTACACTTAATTCCTTGTCTATTTTAACCATTTCTTCAGCCAAACATTCGCCCTCGTTAACAGTTTCTAAATCTTGATTGGAGCGAACAATTTTAACCCCGTAGCCGTCATATCCCATGGTTTCTGCTTTCCAAACAAAGGGAAAACTCATGTCGCCTTTTACAACAGCTTCTTTTAATGCCACTTTAGAGTCAAACCGTTGAAAGGGTGCTGTGGGAAGGGAATGTTCAAGATAAAACTGTTTTTGGAGCCCTTTGTTTTGTATGGTTTTTAAAACTGAAGATTGGGGATATACACTAACCCCTTTTGATTCTAGATGCGCAAGGGCATCGGTATTCACATTTTCTATTTCAAAGGTTAATACGTCTACATCAGCTCCAAAGGAAACCACCGTTTCGTAATCCATTAAATCACCCTGAACAAATGTGTTACATGCTATTTTGGATGGGGCAGAACTGCTTGGGTCCATAACTTTTGTGGTTAGATCCCATTGTCTAGTGGTGGTTAATAGCATTTTGCCCAGTTGACCACCGCCTAAAATTCCGATTGTTTTTGTTCCTGAAAAAAAACCCATTTGATTCTTTTGGCAAAAATACGGATAAGTTTTTTGGAATGGAAAAAAGCCGTTCAAATTGGATATCTTTGAAAAAAATATTTCACTATGATCAATCTTGTCCTTTTTGGAAAACCAGGTGCTGGAAAAGGAACACAAGCCGCTTTTTTGAAAGAAAAATATGGATTATTCCACATTTCAACTGGCGATTTATTTCGCAGTCATATTCAAAACGGCTCACCCTTAGGAAAATTGGCCCAATCGTATATGGATAAGGGCGATCTGGTGCCTGATCAAGTAACCATTGACATGCTGGAACAAGCCGTGGATCAAAATCCAAAAGCAAAAGGATTTATTTTTGATGGTTTTCCAAGAACTAAGGCACAAGCCGAAGCTTTAGATGATTTTTTAACACGTAAAAAAATGCCAATCAGTGCTACAATTGCTTTGGAAGCCGATGATGAAATTTTGATAGAACGTTTATTAAATCGAGGAAAAACAAGTGGCCGAACTGACGATCAAGACGAAGAAAAAATTCGCAATCGTTTTGAAGAATACAATTTAAAAACCGCCCCACTTAGAGATTTTTATTCGGCACAACAGAAATTTCATAGCGTGAATGGTATTGGCACAATAGAAGAAATTACGTTGCGCTTAACCCATTTAATAGGTAGCTTATAATCCAGGATGACCGAAGGCAACTTTGTTGATTACGTAAAAATATTCGTTAGCTCAGGAAATGGGGGAAGAGGATCTACTCATTTAAGAAGAGAAAAATACATTCCCAAAGGGGGGCCTGACGGGGGTGATGGAGGTCGTGGAGGACACGTAATTATTAAAGCAAATCCTCAGCTGTGGACTTTGTATACATTTAAGTTTCAAAAGCATTTTTCTGCCGGACATGGGGGTGACGGTGCTAAAAACAGAAGTTCAGGATTACAAGGCGAAGACAGAATTATTGAAGTGCCTATGGGAACGGTGATTCGGGATTCTGAAACCCAAAAAATACTTTTTGAAATTACCGAAGAACATCAGGAATACGTGGTGCTAAAAGGAGGGCTTGGAGGTCGAGGAAATTGGCATTTCAAATCGTCTACCCGACAAACACCTCGCTATGCACAACCCGGAATTGAAGGGTTGGGCATGTTCATCACCTTGGAATTAAAAGTTTTAGCAGACGTGGGATTGGTAGGGTTTCCAAATGCTGGAAAATCGACCTTATTGGCCGCTTTAACTTCAGCAAAACCCAAAATTGCGGATTATGAATTTACCACCTTAAAGCCAAATTTAGGAATTGTAGAATACCGAGATTTTAAGTCATTTGTGATGGCTGATATTCCGGGAATTATTGAAGGCGCTGCTGAGGGGAAAGGATTAGGGCATTACTTTTTAAGGCATATTGAACGAAACTCTGTTTTATTATACTTGATCCCGGCAGATACTCATGAAGTTCATAAAGCCTTTAAAATTCTTCAAAATGAACTTTTAAAATACAATCCCGAATTGCTGGATAAGTCATTTATGGTGGTATTATCAAAGTCAGATTTATTAGATGAAGAATTGCTCATGGAATATGAAAAGGAGATGAAAAAATCCTTTAAGGGAATTCCCCATTTAATTATTTCTAGTGCAACACAATACCAACTTACAGCACTAAAAGATGCGTTGTGGAAATTATTAAATCAAGCCCCTGAATAAAATGCGGATACATTTTATTGCTATCGGAGGAAGTGCGATGCACAGTTTAGCCTTAGAAATGAAAAATCATGGGCATGAGGTCTCTGGTAGTGACGACGTGCTTTTTGATCCAGCGAAAACCGCTTTAGAAAAAGCAGGAATTGCTCCCAAAACGTTGGGGTGGAATCCTGAACAGATTACAAATAGTATAGATGTAGTGGTGTTGGGAATGCACGCTAAAGGAGATAATCCAGAATTGAAACGCGCACAAGAATTAAGTTTACGCATAAACTCCTACCCTGAGTTTTTAGCCGGGTTGAGTAAAGATAAAACCCGAGTGGTTGTTGCGGGTAGTCACGGAAAAACAACAATAACCGCAATGGTTTTACATGTTTTAGGATACCACAATCAAATACCCGATTTTATGGTGGGGGCGCCTGTGCCTGCCGTTTCAAAAACCCTATCTCTTCAAGAAGAAAATGACTTTATTCTCCTTGAGGGCGATGAATATTTGTCTTCTGCTATTGATCAAAGACCTAAATTTTTGTGGTATACCCCTGAGATAGCCCTCATTAGTGGTATTGCTTGGGATCATGTTAATGTGTTTCCTAGTTTTGAAACCTATACAGCCCAATTTGAAAATTTTATTTACAGTCTTCAAGAAGGAGGGGTATTGATTTATAATGAAGAAGACAGAGGGGTTAAATCGTTAGTTGAAAACGCCTCCCATCCCATAAAAAAAATTCCATACCAAACGCCGAAATACTCCATAGATCAAGGGGTAACTTATTTAGAAACAGAGGAGGGCAATGTCCCGCTCCATATTTTTGGAAAACACAACCTTTCAAATTTAGCCGGCGCGAAATGGATATGCCAACTCATGGGAATTGACGCCTCTGATTTTTACGAAGCCCTTCCCAGTTTTAAAGGAGCTGCTAAACGATTAGAGTGTATTGCGCAAGGTTCAACTTCCCTTTTATTTAAAGATTTTGCTCATGCCCCAAGTAAAGTAAAAGCAACCACTGAAGCGATTCGTGCCCAATTCCCTTCAAAAAAAATTATTGCCTGTTTAGAACTACATACGTACAGTAGTTTAGATCCTGCGTTTTTAGTTCAATATCAAAACACCTTACAGCAAACCGATGCTTCGGTTGTTTTTTATGATCCGGAAGCCCTAAAAATTAAAAATAGAACACCCATTGCTCCTGATCAAATTAGGAAAGCCTTTGGGCAAGCCCAACTTCAAGTGGTTACCCAAAAAGAAGGGCTTGAAGATTTTATTTTTAATCAAAACCCAACCGATACCGTTTTCTTGATGATGAGTTCAGGAAATTTTGGAGGGTTTAATTGGGAGCGGCTTAAAGCAGAAGTAAACGCTAGTTAGTAGAGCCGTTGCGCTGAAGTTACTTTTTTTCTATCTTGGGGTACAGCCTTTGCCCCATGACTTCAAACAAACTTTCTATTAAAGATTGGGATCCTTCAGATCGCCCTAGAGAAAAATTCAAACAATTTGGCTCCGCCTATCTAACAAATGCAGAATTATTGGCGTTGCTTATTGGTAATGGTACCCGTGAACTTAATGCTGTTCAATTAATGCAGTACATACTCAAGGTTAATGATAATGACCTTAACAAACTGCAACAACAATCACTGGAACAATTAATCCGTTTTAAGGGAATTGGAACAGTTAAGGCCATCAAAATAAAAGCCGCGTTTGAATTGTGTAAGCGAATACATTACAGGGGAATTAAATCTAAAACAGTGGTTAAAGACAGTAATAGTGCCTTTACACTACTGGCTCCAGATTTACAAAATTTACCTCATGAAGAATTTTGGATTGTTTATTTGAATCAATCTTCTAGACTCATTGAAAAATATCAACTTAGCCGAGGAGGAATTACCCAAACTGCTGTAGATCTCCGCTTGGCCTTTAAGAGGGCCTTCGAAATTGGGGCCACAGCTCTTATTTTAGCTCATAACCATCCCTCTGGTGGTCTGCGTCCGAGTGAGAGTGATTCCCAGTTAACTCAAAAATTTACGTCGGCTGCCAAACAAGTAGATCTGACAGTACTCGATCATTTGATAATTTCAGAAAAAGGCTATTTTAGCTTCGCAGATCAGGGATTACTTTAATAAACAACTTTTACCCAAAGTTTTGAGGAAATCAAGTTTCGATTTTAAGGGTTTCTGCGCTATAACATAACATTCCATGGTAAAAAAGGAACAAATTACAGACCTATTTTTTGATTTAGATCACACCTTATGGGATTTTGAAAAAAACTCAGCGCTTACCTTTGAAAAAGTATTTAAAGAAGAGTCTATCCTACTTGATTTGGAGGCCTTTGTGTCAGCCTATCAGCCCATTAATAAAGCCTATTGGAAAGCCTACAGGGAAAATAAAATTGACCATGAATCCCTTCGATTTCACCGGTTAAAAGATACGTTTGCCAAAATTGATGTTGAGGTTTCACCCCAAAAAATTCAAACGATGGCAACCACTTACCTTAGCTATTTAAGTTCTTTTCCAAACCTCATCCAAGGAACCCTGCCCCTTTTAAAAGCCTTACAACCCCATTATAAATTGCATATCATAACCAATGGATTTGAACAGGTGCAGCACCATAAACTCAAAAATTCAGGGATAGCTCCTTTTTTTGACAAAGTGGTAACAGCAGAACAAGCAGGACACAAAAAACCACACCCACAGATTTTCAAACACGCCCTTGAAGCATCCCAAGTTTCGGCCGATCAGGCATTGATGATTGGCGATAGTTTTGAAGCAGATATTGAGGGCTCACTACAAATGGGATTTCAAGCAATACATTTTAATGTTCACAATGAACCTCTCCATACCCATTGCCCTATAGTAACTTCTTTGGAAGAAATTCAACCCTTACTTATCTAAAGCTTCTGCAAAGGAAAAAGTAAAAAGACAACATTTATCGTTATTTTTGGGCATGGATTTAAAAGGAGCACAACGAGCAGTTGACGATTGGATAAAAAATCATGGTGTTCGCTATTTCAATGAATTAACCAATATGGCACAGCTAACCGAGGAAGTTGGTGAAGTTGCCCGTATCATTGCACGACGGTATGGCGAGCAATCTGAAAAAGAATCAGACAAAACCAAAGATTTAGCTGAAGAACTTGCCGACGTACTTTTTGTTACCCTCTGCTTGGCAAATCAAACAGGAGTTGACTTGCAAACCGCCTTTGAAAAAAAATTATCCGTTAAAACCAAACGGGATCATGACCGGCACCATTCCAATCCAAAATTAAAATCCTAAGCGCTAGATGAACCTAACTATTGCCCACCCCGATGGACATTGTAAAGGCGCTTTACAAATTACAGGATCTAAAAGTGAAACGAATCGTTTACTGTTGCTGCAAGCCCTTTTTTCTGGGTTTGAAGTAGAAAATAAATCCAATGCTGACGATAGTGTAGTCATGGAAGCTGCGCTTAAAACTCAGGAATCGACAATCGATGTGCATCACGCCGGAACGGCAATGCGTTTTTTAACGGCCTTTTTTTCTCACCAGCAAGGCAGAGAAGTTATTTTGACAGGTTCTCAAAGAATGCAAGAACGGCCTATTAAAATTTTGGTTGAGGCCCTACGGTCTTTAGGCGCTTCAATTTCTTATGTTAAAAAGGAAGGCTATCCTCCTTTAAAAATTGAAGGAAAACAATTAAAAGGCGGACACGTTACTTTGCCTGCTGATGTGAGTAGTCAATATATTTCGGCACTCTTGATGATGGGGCCCACTCTTGAACAGGGTATTTCTCTTTCTTTACAAGGTAACATTACCTCAGTCCCTTATATTGAGATGACGTTAGCATTACTGAATAATTTTGGTGTTTCAACACGATATCAAGGCAATACCATTAAAGTGGATTTCCAACCTCATATACTTCGAAAAACACAAGTGGTTGAATCCGATTGGAGTTCAGCCTCCTACTTTTTTAGTATTGTTGCCCTTTCCCAAACCGCATCAATTCAATTAAACAGCTATAAAAAGAACAGTTTGCAAGGGGATGCGATTCTTATGGAAATCTACCGTTCTCTTGGGGTAGAATCTAATATTGAAGGACACACACTTTTTTTAACCAAAAAGGAACACCCGCTTCCTGAGCGTATTCGATGGGACTTAACCACAGCCCCAGATATTGCCCAAACTTTGGCCGTTTCTTGCTTTGGTTTAGGGGTAGGTTGTGATTTAGAAGGGCTTCACACGCTTAAAATAAAAGAAACAGACCGATTGGAAGCTTTGTATACCGAATTAACCAAATTAGGGGCAAACATTAGTGTGACGGATAAAAGTTTACACTTAGCCCCTGGAGGAAAACTCAAACCCAATTGCAGTATACCTACATACAATGACCATAGAATGGCCTTAGCTTTTGCTCCTTTAGGACTAAAAACACCCCTTACCATAGAGGAAGCTGAAGTGGTTTCAAAATCTTATCCGGACTATTGGACAGACCTTAAAAACTTAAATTTTAATATTCTTTAGAGATAATTCTCTTTTTCCTTGACAAGGCCTGTTTTGAGATGGTATATTTGCACCCTTAAAATATATAGATGAAGCTTTCTGATTTTCAATTTGAACTCCCCAAAGCCCTTTTAGCCCAGCGACCTGCTACCGATCGAGATGAATCGAGACTTATGGTACTTAATCGTAAAGAAAGGACCATAGAGCACCATGCATTTAAAGAAATCATTAATTTTTTTGATGAAGGCGATGTAATGGTTCTTAACAACACCAAAGTATTTCCCGCTCGATTGTATGGAAATAAAGAAAAAACAGGAGCTCGAATTGAAGTGTTTTTATTGCGAGAATTAAACCAAGAGCAACGTTTATGGGATGTTCTTGTTGATCCTGCGCGTAAAATTAGAATTGGAAATAAGTTGTATTTCGGAGAAGATGAAAGTTTAGTGGCAGAGGTAATTGACAACACTACCTCTCGGGGAAGAACCTTACGCTTTTTATTTGACGGCAGCTACGCTGAATTTAGGACAAAACTAAAAGAGCTAGGCGAAACTCCTCTTCCCAAATACATAAAAAGACCGGTTGAAGATGAAGACCGCGAACGCTATCAAACCATTTATGCAAAGCACGAAGGAGCCGTTGCTGCCCCTACAGCCGGACTTCATTTTTCTAAACATTTACTCAAACGTCTTGAAATTAAAGGAATTGACCTTGCTGAACTAACGCTTCATGTAGGTTTGGGAACCTTCAGTGCGGTAGAAGTAGAAGATTTGTCTAAACATAAAATGGACTCTGAAGAACTAATTATTGATGCCGAAGCTGTTGCTAAAGTAAATGGAGCAAAAAGTAAAAAGAAGAAAATTTGTGCTGTAGGAACTACTGTAATGCGTGGGTTAGAAAGTTCAGTTTCTTCTGCAGGTTTGCTGAATGAATATCAAGGCTGGACACATAAATTTATTTTTCCTCCTTTCGATTTTTCAATTGCAAATTGTATGATCACTAATTTTCATACGCCAAAATCCACCTTATTGATGATGGTTTCTGCCTTTGCTGATAAAGACTTTATCATGGAAGCGTACAAGATTGCTATTAAAGAGAAATATAACTTTTACTCTTATGGTGATGCGATGTTGATTTTGTAAGCCCCTTTTTACTATAAATTAGAAGGGTGGAGGTTTCCAAAAAGGACATTAGAGCAATATCAAAAGACGATTTAGAGCGCTTTTTTATTGACCATGGAGCTCCAGCATTTAAAGGGGCCCAAGTGTATCAATGGTTGTGGCAAAAAGGGGTACATCAATTTGAGTTGATGACCAATCTATCCAAAACCCATAGGGCACTTTTAGAAGCTAATTTTACCCTAAATCACATTCAAATTGACCGGCAACAACGCAGTGCTGATGGCACACTAAAAAATGCCGTGAAACTACACGACAATTTCATTGTTGAATCTGTACTTATCCCAACCGCAAAGAGAACAACTGCCTGTGTTTCTTCTCAAGTAGGATGCAGTTTAGACTGCACATTTTGTGCTACTGCAGCATTAAAAAGAATGCGCAATTTGAATCCTGATGAAATTTATGATCAAGTTGTGGCCATGAATAGACAAAGTCAGTTGTACTATGAGCGTCCTTTATCCAATATCGTATTTATGGGAATGGGCGAGCCTTTAATGAATTACGCTAATGTTTTATCGGCAATTGACAAGATTACCGATCCTAAAGGATTGGCCATGTCACCCAAACGCATTACACTCTCCACTTCAGGTGTTCCGAAAATGATACGTAAAATGGCCGATGATAAAGTACGTTTTAAACTAGCGGTATCCCTACACAGTGCACGTCAGGAAGTTCGTGAAAAAATAATGCCCTTTGCCAAAACCTTTACCCTTGAAGATTTAGAAGAGGCCCTGCTGTATTGGTATGCGCAAACCAAAAGCGAACTCACTTTTGAATATGTGGTTTGGAAGGGAATAAATGATCAAAAAGAAGACATTCAGGCCTTAGTACAATGGTGTAAACGGATACCATCAAAGGTGAATATCATTCAGTACAATCCGATTGATACCGCCCAAATGGAACAAGCAGATCAAAGTGTACTTCAAGACTATCTTAACACCTTAGCCTCACAAAAAATTAAAGTGACTTACCGAAGATCAAGAGGGGTAGATATTGATGCAGCATGTGGTCAATTAGCAAACAAAATAGAATCGAAAGGAAACGACTAAGAAACCTCAAGATCCTTTAAGATTTGATATCTTTAGCCTGATTATGAAAGTTGTTGAGCGCATAAAGAGCCCTATATACCATGAAATGGAATTGTTTGAGGAAAAATTCACAGCCTCAATGTCCTCTAAGGTGGCTCTTCTAAATCGTATTACTCATTTTATTGTCAATAGAAAAGGAAAGCAAATGCGTCCCATGTTTGTTTTTCTAGTCGCTAAACTTTTGGGTAAAGGAACAGTAAACGAACGAACCTACAGGGGAGCTGCCGTAATTGAGCTGATTCATACTGCTACTTTAGTTCACGATGATGTGGTAGACGACAGTAATAAAAGAAGAGGCTTTTTCTCTATTAATGCCTTATGGAAAAATAAAATTGCGGTTTTAGTAGGTGATTTTTTATTGTCAAAGGGCCTATTATTGTCAATAGAAAATGAAGATTTTGATTTATTAAAAATCATTTCAGTTGCTGTCCGTGAAATGAGTCAAGGGGAGTTATTACAAATTGAAAAGGCGCGAGATTTAGACATTACGGAAGAAGTATATTATGATATTATCCGTCAAAAAACAGCAACATTACTTGCTGCTTGTTGTGCCATGGGGGCACAATCTGTTGGAGCTGATCAAAAGACAGTTGAAAAAATGCATTTATTTGGCGAGAAGCTCGGCATGGCATTTCAATTAAAAGACGATTTATTTGATTACGGTGAAGACCGCATAGGAAAACCTCTTGGTATAGATATCAAGGAAAAGAAAATGACGCTTCCTTTGATTCACACCTTAAACAAGGTAAGCGCCACAGAAAAACATTGGATTATCACCACAGTAAAAAACCACAATACGGACAAGAAAAAAGTACGTAAGTTAATCGCTATGGTTAAAGAAAAAGGAGGATTGGATTTTGCCCTTCAAAAAATGGAATCCTTTCGCGATGAGGCCCTAACCCTTTTGGATGATTTTCCGCAAGATGAATACCGTGATGCCCTTGCCCTTATGGTAAATTACGTTATTGAACGCAAAGTCTAAAACCTCTTTTTTGTATTGAGGTATAATGTTTATTTTTAATCAAAAATAAATCGGTTGATCACACGACATACCATAGATAAAGTTTACGAAGCCGCTCGTGTTGAAGAGGTGATCGGAGATTTTGTGGTGTTGAAAAAATCAGGTTCTAACTTTAAGGGTTTAAGTCCATTTTCACAAGAAAAAACACCCAGTTTTATGGTCTCTCCAGTCAAACAGATTTGGAAAGATTTTAGTAGTGGTAAGGGAGGTAATGTGGTCGCCTTTTTAATGGAACACGAACACTTTTCGTATCCTGAAGCCATTCGGTACCTAGCTCAAAAGTACAATATTGAAATTGAGGAAACCGAGCAAACCGATTTAGAAAAGGAAAAAGCAAACACTCGGGAGAGTTTGTATTTAGTAAATCAGTTTGCACAGGAGCAATTTGCAAAAGATTTGGTTTCAACTGATGAGGGTAAAGCCTTAGGCTTGAGTTATTTTAAAGAACGGGGATTTACAGCTGAAACCATTGCTTTTTTCGGATTAGGCTATGCATTAGAGAAAAAAGATCACTTCTATGAAACGGCAACCAAAGCGGGTTATTCCCTAAAATACTTAGAAGAAACAGGATTGGTAATTAAAAACGAATATGGAAATGTTGATCGTTTTCGTGGGCGTATTCTTTTCCCCATCCGGAGTATGGCAGGAAGAGTGCAAGGGTTTGGGGGGCGCATCCTTTCCTCAAATGCCAAAACAGCTAAATACTTAAATTCACCTGAAAGTGATATTTACCATAAAAGCCAGGTCCTCTACGGAATTTATGAGGCTAAAAAAGCCATTGCAAAAGAAGATGTTTGCTATTTGGTTGAAGGCTATACTGATGTTATTCAAATGTATCAAAAGGGAATTCACAATGTGGTATCCTCGTCCGGAACAGCCCTAACTCCCGAACAAATTCGTCTGTTGCGCAGGCTGACCTCAAATGTGGTGGTTTTATTTGATGGTGATGCTGCAGGGTTACGCGCCGCAATTAGAGGAATAGACCTTATTTTGGAACAAGGGATGAATGTTAAAATCTGTACTTTCCCTGAAGGCGAAGATCCGGACAGTTTTGCGAAACACCACAGCTTAGAGGAACTCCAAAGTTACCTTCAAGAAAACGCTAAAGATTTTATTCAGTTTAAAACGGATTTACTTTTAGAAGCCTCTCAAAACGACCCTGTTCAAAAGGCAACTACCGTTCGTGAGATTGTTCAAAGTATAGCAAAAATCCCCGATGTCATTCAACAAGAAATTTACCTTAAGCAATGTGCCTCTTCGATGGGGCTTTCTGAAGAAGTCTTATTTAATGCCCTAGCTCAAGAAATAAATAAGAAGAAAACCACCCTTCGTCAACTTACCCCAACACCTGAAGCTAAACCCCTAATTCAAAAAGCACTGCCTGTAGATCGACTGGAAAACCCAATGCTTATTTTAGAACGACAAATTGTGGGTATTCTTTTACAATACGGGAATGTTGAAGCCTCCTTTGAAGAGCTTTATATCCGTTCTGACGGTGAAGGGAATCTGATCGAAGAATCAAAAACAATACAGACAAAAGTGTATGAAAAAGTGTTTTTAGATCTTCAACAAGATGAGGTAGAATTGATTCAACCTGATTTTCAAAAACTCTACCAACAATTAATACATACTTATCAAACCGAAGGGGAAGTAAAACCGGAAAAGATAATTCAACAAGAAGACGCTCAGTTAGGGCAAATTCTTACTGATATTTTACTTGAAGATGAGCAACATTACTTGCATCAATGGGAAAAGAAAAACATTTATGTTAAGGATCGAAAAAGTGTGGTTGGGCAATTGGTAAGTGAGACTATTTTGACTTTTCGTCGGTATTTAATTGACCAAAAAATCAATACCATTTTGGAACGCATAAAGCAAAAATCAGAAGATTCAACCGAAGGCGACATGCTAGAAGAAGTAATGCAATACCAAAATTTAAAAAAAGTCCTCTCCCGAAAACTCAATAGAGTACTTTAAAGCACATCCAAATTACGAGCCTGTTGGAATAAGTCTATATGATTTTCGACTTCCAGTTTTACCATAATTCTTTTTTTATAAGTGCTCACTGTTTTTTGATTCAGCTTTAAAATTTTAGCAATTTCAAAGTTGCGTCGGCCATCAGCAATATACTTCATTACTTCAATTTCTCTAGAAGATAAAGTGTCATAAGCATTTCGATGGCGTTTTAGGTCAACATTAATATTGATTTGATTGGCAAAATTGGAAGTGATGTGGTAGTTGCTATGAACTACTTTTTCAATAGCCTCAACCAAAACTTCTTTTTTCACCTGTTTTGAAAGGTATCCTGCAGCACCTGCTTTTAATAACGAAACACCATAAATAGATTGAGGTTGAGAGGTAAAAATAAGGATGGAAATGTCTTTACAGGTTTCTTTTACACACTTAATGGTATCAATCAAACTGCCTTCGAGTAAATCAATTTCCATGATCAGTACATGGACACTTTTTTCATTTAAAAATTGCAGTAAATCACGTGATCGATAAAAAGCATTTTCTAAACTAAGCTTTGTCTCGTTTTCAAAAAAGGATTTTAGTCCTTGATGGACTACGGGATGGGGGTCAAGTAGGGCAAGATGAATCATAATGGGGTAAGATTTTGGGGATATATCTTAACCGCAAGATACTAATTTATCACTTAAATTCTTCAGGTATTTTGCAAACAGGTATAGGAATCATTTTATGAAGATTTTGGCGATGAAGTTGGGTATAGAGTTCTAAAACTTCTTTTTGTCTTGGAGAATAAGGGGTTGTCCCCCCCTTTTCATAAGCATCCATAGCCCATTCCAACTCGGGATAGGTAGCCCCTAATTGGTCTTCGTCTGTTCGGTTATCTCCCCAAAGGCCATCAGTAGGTGCAGCATGCTGAATTGCAGGAATAATATCCAAATGTTTGGCAAGGGCAAAAACATCGGTTTTAAGCAAATCAGCAATGGGACTAATATCAACCCCTCCATCACCGTATTTTGTGTAAAAACCAACCCCAAAGTCTTCAACTTTATTTCCTGTTCCCGCGACTAAATACCCGTGTAATGCCGCAAAATAATAAAGTGTAGCCATTCTGAAACGAGCACGCGTATTGGCTAAACTTAAAAATTGAGCCGTTTCGTTATCTGATTTAGGAATCACTTGGGTAAAGGACTGATAAACAGCATCTAATGGCACTTGAAGTGAATGGACATTTGGGTATTGACTTTTAAGCCAATTGAGGTGTTCTTGAGCTCTATTTACCTGTCCTTCTTCTTGGAGTATGGGCATTTCTAAACAAAGCACAGGATACCCCGTTTTAGCACAAAGGGTGGAAGTAACGGCTGAATCGACTCCCCCTGAAATACCGACAACAAATCCCTTCGTACGGGATTCTTTAAGGTATTTCTCCAGCCAGTGACAAATATGTTCGGTTACTTTTTTTGGAAATTTCATCTAATAAATGCCTTAGAGGAGTATTTTTGTTCAAAATTACTGCATTTACAGCTATTTTCATGAACTGTTCCAGAAGACTTAGGTTGTTTTTTAACTTTTTTCAACAAAAGACAATTTTTATTGGTGTATTGTTCTTTTTAGGGGGGTGTCTTTCCGAAAATCAAAACGAAATTGAAATCGAGCAGATTCCTGTATCCTTATCCTTTGAACGTTTTGATCTTGAATTTTATGGTAACGGCCCCGAAGTGCTTCCTGCTTTGAAACGCAAATATCCTTTTTTATTTCCTGCACAATTTTCAGATAGTGTGTGGATTAGTCGACAAAAGGACAGCCTCCAATTATTGCTTCAACAAGCTGTTAGTGAACAATTTAAAGATATATCACCGCTAGAAAAGGAAATATCCCATCTCTTTCAACACATTCAATATTATTTTCCAGAAACCCCACTTCCCAGAGTCATTACGTTAACCAATAATGTGGATTATCAATTGAAAACAGTTTATGCCGATAGCCTACTCTTACTTTCTTTAGATACTTTTTTAGGGGCCAATCATCCCCTTTATGAAGGAATACCAAATTACATACAAAAAGAGTTAGACCCGGTATACCTTCCCACACAGATTGTTGAAAAATTCACTTCTTCAATTTTACCTGCCCCAGCAGACCGAACCTTTATTGCTCAAATGATTTATGAGGGGAAAAAACTATTCCTTTTTGATTTGTTGTTAACCCATACTCCAGCGCATGTTAAAATGGCTTATACCAAAGAAGAGTTGCAGTGGGTAAAGGAAAACGAACAATACATTTGGCAGTATTTTATCGAACGTCAGGCTTTGTACAAAACCGATCCCGATTGGGTTCAACGGTTTATTTATCCTGCGCCCTTTTCAAAATTTTATTTGGAGTTAGATACGGAATCCCCAGGGAAAGTGGGTCGGTGGATTGGAGGGCAAATCGTAAAAAGTTATGTTGCCACTCATCCAGAGGTTACTTGGGAAGACGTTTTGCAACTTCCTGAACAAGAATTATTCACAGCTTCGAAATACAAACCAAAACGCTAATGGAAACAAAAAAAACAGAAATCAAAATTGCTGTAGATTTAGATGAAAATCATATCCCTGAGAAAATGAAATGGTCTGCCCCTGATGGTGGCGTTCTGAATAAAGAAACGAAGGCTATGCTTTTGTCTTTTTGGGACGCAGAGGCTCAAGAAACATTAAAGATGGATTTGTGGGTTAAAGATATGCCCGTAGATCAAATGCAGCTGTTTTTTCATCAAACCCTTGTTTCGTTAAGCGACACTTTTTACCAAGCCACACAAGATGAAAAAATGACCGCTACCATGCGCGATTTTTGTGATTATTTTGCTGAAAAACTCAACTTAAAAAAAGAATAATACTTACGTCTTTTGAACAGCCTCTTGGTTAAGGGTGTGAATGTAGTTTAGCAATTCTTCACCACCCGTTTTTGAGGTAGAAGACGTGGCAAATACAGGGGGTAGAGCTTCCCAATCGGTTTCTAGCATTTGTGCAGTGTAGGCATCCACTTTTTTTTGAATCTGACTCGGTTTCATTTTATCCGATTTGGTAAATACTAAGGCAAACGGAATGTAATGCTCTCCTAACCAACGCATAAAAGCCAGATCAATAGCTTGCGGTTCATGGCGAATATCGATTAAAACAAAAGCGGTAATCAGTTGCTTTCGCTTTTCAAAATAATGGGTAATGAACTTTTGAAAAACCTTTTTTTTCGACTTTGAAACACGGGCATATCCATAGCCAGGTAAATCAACAAGGTGCCATTTATCATCAATTAAAAAATGATTGATGAGTTGGGTTTTGCCCGGTCGAGAAGAAGTTTTGGCTAGATTTTTTTGATTACAGATATAGTTTATGAGTGAGGATTTCCCAACGTTAGATCGACCAATAAAAGCGTATTCGGGAAGCGGGGTATTTGGACATTTTGAAACGTCTGTATTACTGATTACAAAATGCGCCTTACCAATTGTCATGGTTCAGAATTTTCTCAATTCTAACCAACTGTGGAAAATCGAATTAAAAGCATCAGGATGTTCCATCATAGGGGCATGGCCACATTGATCAATCCAATATAGATTTGAATCAGGAAGTAAAGCGTTAAATTCCTCAGCTACATTGGGAGGGGTTACGGTATCTTGCGCTCCCCAAATAATAGCCGTTGGAGTTTTCATCTTGGGTAGTTCTTTTGCCATGTTATGACGAATGGCGCTTTTTGCCAAGGCCAATGTCCGAATCAGTTTATTTCGATCATTTACCGATTCAAAAACCTCATCTACAATTTCTTTAGTTGCCACTTTAGGGTCGTAAAAAACAGCTTGGCTTTTTTCTTTAATGTATTCATAATCTCCACGTTTGGGATAGCCATCTCCAAGGTTGTTTTCATACAAACCAGAACTCCCCGTAATCACTAATCCACGCACTAATTTTGGATGATTTTTTGTAAACAATAAGCCCACATGGCCTCCTAAAGAATTGCCTAATAGAATAACATCTTTAAGGCCTTTATGTAGAATAAATCGATACAAATATTCAGAAAGCGATTTCACTGAAGTATTCAAAACAGGAAGTGTGTAGACAGGCAATTCTGGGATAATCACACGGTACCCTTTTTCAGGAAAAAAACGCATGACACCTTGAAAATTACTTAAGCCCCCCATAAGGCCATGGAGGATAATGATGGGCTGTCCTACGCCAGATTCTACGTAGCGAAACTCTTGTTCTTCGACAATTTGATCCACCATTCGACTATACAATTTAATGCCCAAATATAGACATTTCCAAATTAGCAAAACATATTCGGTTTTTCGTCTGAAAAGAGGTCGAAAAGCAGTAGGTGGTAAAACTTATTAACAATGTGGTAAAAAGTGGTAAAAAGTGGTAAATAAACTGTACATTTGAGTTTAAATCGATGGGAATAAATGCATCACTTTTTAGGGACATACGAGTGTAAGGCAGACGCAAAAGGCAGAATCATGATGCCTATTGCCATCAAGAAGCAATTGGCTTCTCATGCTGATACCGGATTTGTTTTAAAGCGTGCTGTTTTTAATCCGTGTTTAGAGTTATACCCCATGCAAGAGTGGGCGCAACTCATGGAAAAAATTAATGCTCTCAATCGATTCAATAAAAAAAACAACGACTTTATTCGTCGTTTTACTGCAGGAGTTAAACGGGTAGAATTAGATGCCTCAGGGCGAATATTAATTCCAAAAGATTTAATAAAGCACGCTCAAATTTCAAAAGAAGTGGTAGTGTCTTCAACCGTAAATATTCTTGAAATATGGGATCAGACATTGTATGAAAAAGCAATTGATGAAGCCGCATTAGATTTTGGCGCTTTGGCAGAAGACGTTATGGGCGATAAACATGGAGATCAAATATCATAAACCGGTACTGCTTGAAGAAGCCATTGCAGGGTTGAAGATACGCCCTGACGGAGTTTATGTCGATGTAACTTACGGTGGGGGAGGACACTCAAATGCCCTTTTAGAAAAACTAAACGAAAATGGAAGGTTGTTTGGATTTGACCAAGATGCTGATGCGCAAGCCCATCGAATTGAAGACCCTAGGTTTGAATTTGTTGCGGCGAATTTTCGTCATCTGACCCAATATCTAAAATACCATCATATCCAATCCGTACAGGGGATACTTGCTGATTTTGGTGTCTCTTCACATCAATTTGATACTGCTGAAAGAGGATTTTCAACCCGTTGGGAAGGACGTTTGGATATGCGTATGAATCAGGCTCAAGTTCAAGATGCCCATGCCGTAATTAACACTTACGAGGAATCGGAATTAAGTCGGATTTTTTTTCAGTATGGTGAATTAAAAAATGCCCGCAGCTTAGCCAAAACAATAGTGCTTGCACGAAGTGAAAAACCAATTGATACCACTTCAGATTTAACTCGAGCCATAAAAGCCTTAATCCCTGAACGTTGGGAAAATAAAGTACTTGCTCAACTTTTTCAAGCGGTACGAATAGAAGTGAATGAAGAAATGGAAGTGTTACAGTCTTTTTTAGAACAAGCAGCTTCTGTTTTAGCGCCGGGCGGAAGGTTGGTCTGTATTTCATATCATTCTTTAGAAGACCGTTGTGTAAAACGCTTCATCAACAGTGGAAATTTTAAAGGAGAAACTGAAAAGGATTTTTATGGGAACACACTAAAACCCCTAAAGAAAGTGGGAAAATTGATTACGCCGTCACCTTCGGAAATAAAGCAGAACAGTAGAGCGCGAAGTGCTAAAATGAGAATTGCAGAAAAACAATGAAACGATTTTTATCCATACTGAATATCGAATTTTTAATCAATGAGGATGCCTTTAAAAATTGGCGTATGATTTTGTTTTTATCCTTTTTGGCTGTGATTATGATTGCCAGTGGACATAGTGCAGACCGAAAGATATTTAAAATTGCCCTATTGAATACCGAGTTACAAGCCCTTAAAAGTGAATTCGTAGATACAAAGCGAGTGCTTTTAAACGTAAAAAAAGAGACAAGTATCATTGGGGTATTAAACGAAAAAGGGGTGGGTCCCGCAACCACCCCACCCATTAAAATTACTGTAGCTAATGGAGAATAGTGCCACCACATCAAAAGTAATGTCTCGTTTTTACCTTGTGGTAACCGGGCTGGTTCTTTTTGGATTTCTTTTGATAGGAAAACTGTTGCACATTCAATTTTATGAGCAAGATCAAGGATTGGGAATAGATCCCGATAGCATAGTAAAAAATGTCATCTTAGAGCCGAGTAGAGGCAATATCTATGCAGCTGATGGTAATATTCTCGCCACCTCTGTACCTCGTTATGATCTGCATTGGGATGCGATTACCCCATCTCAATTTTTATTTGATACACATAAAAATGAACTTTCAGAGGCTATTGCTGAAGTTACAGGAAAATCAAAAGGAGCAGTTTTAAAGAACCTAGAAACAGCACGTAAACAAAAAAGCCGCTATTGGCCCATCGCACGAAACGTAACCTATACGACCTTTAAAAAATATAAATCCTTCCCTCTTTTTAATCAAAGTACTTACCGAGGAGGTCTTATCGTAGAACAGGAAATAAAAAGGGAACATCCCTTGGGTAAAATTGCCGAGCGAACTATTGGTTATGAAATGCAAGATCCTGATGGAACCTATTTCCGAGTGGGTTTAGAGGGTGCTTTTTCACAGTATTTGAGAGGGGATGAAGGATTGCGTTTAAAGCAAAAAATTGCAAATGGTCAGTGGAAACCCATAAGTGATGCCAATGAAAAGGAGCCAACAGAAGGCTATGATTTGTATACCACACTAGATGTGAACATTCAAGACATTGCGCACAATGCCTTATTGTCTCAGCTTGATCATTTTGAAGCAGAACACGGTACCGTTGTGGTTATGGAAGTAAAAACAGGAGCCATCAGAGCGGTAGTTAATTTGGGGAGAACAGAGGAAGGAAAGTATTTTGAAAAGTTAAATTATGCTGTTGGAGAGTCACATGAGCCCGGATCAACCTTTAAACTCATGGGTATGATTGCCGCACTTGAAGACAAGGTGGTTAATGAAAATACTTTAGTAGACACAGAAAAGGGAGAACTCACTTTTTACGGAAAATACAAAGTGAGAGATTCTAAACGTGGAGGCTATGGAGTGATTCCCGCATCAAAGGTTTTTGAAGTTTCCTCTAACGTAGGAATGGTAAAAATCATCAACGATAATTACAGTGAAAATCCTAAAAAATTCATTGATCGTTTGTACAATATGGGATTAGACAAACCCCTTGGATTGCCTATCAAAGGCGAAGGAATTCCTAAAATTCCTTATCCTACAGATACGGATTGGGACGGATTGGACCTGCCCTGGTTGGCTTATGGGTATGGAATAAGTTTAACGCCTCTTCAAACCTTAACTTTTTACAATGCTATTGCCAATGAAGGTGAAGTTGTTAAACCTCGGTTTTTAGAAAAAATTAGCAATTTCGGAAATGCACCCACTAAGGTGTTTTCCAAACAAGTCATCAACCCCTCTCTCTGCTCAAAAAGCACTTTAGATAAGGTAAAAAGCATGATGTTTAATGTTGTTGATAAGCCCTGGGGAACGGCAAATAACATAAAAGATCCCTTACTTACAATGGCAGGTAAAACAGGAACTTGTCAAGTAGATTATACCACAGATTCTGTACAGTATATTTCCACCTTTGTTGGGTATTTTCCAGTAGAAGAACCTCAATATTCGTGTATAGTGGTTATCCATAGACCCAATAAAGCAAAGGGTTACTATGGTTCAACTGTTGCGGCTCCTGTATTTAAAACTATTGCTAAAAAAATATTTAACAACATTCCTTATACAGTAACACTCAATGCTACTGCGGTAGCCTCGGTACTAGAATCGAGTTCCACTATGCCCGATGTTGCTGGGTTATCTGAACAGGAAGCCCTTACAAAATTAAAAACAATGGGGGTTGAGGTTGTATTTGAAGGTAAAGGCACAGTAAAATCCCAATGGCCAAAAGCGGGTTCTACAATCGATAAACAACAAAAAGTAATCCTTGAGCTCTTGTGAAAACACTTCAAGAAATATTGTATAAAGTACCCATAGAGGGCGTTTCCGGAAACACAGGTTTACCGATTTCTGAAGTAGTATTTGACAGCAGAAAGGTTTCCCAAGGGGCATTGTATGTGGCTCAAAAAGGAGTACATGTTGATGGGCATGATTTTATTGATCAAGCCATTGAAAAAGGGGCTCATGCGATTGTATGTGAAGTATTGCCCAAAGAATGCCGAAACGAATGTACTTATGTGGTGGTTTTAAATGCTTCAAAAGCATTGGGAATTATAGCGTCAAATTATTACGATAATCCCTCTTCAAAAATAAATTTGGTAGGGATTACGGGTACAAATGGTAAAACCTCAATTAGTACGTTATTGTTTCGTCTTTTTGAAGGACAGGGATTACCCTGTGGATTAATTTCAACCGTAGGGATTCAATATGGATCCCATGCAATTGAAAGTACTCATACTACTCCTGATGCACTTACCCTAAACCAGCATCTTGCTGCAATGGTAATTCATGGGGTTGCCTATTGTTTCATGGAAGTATCTTCCCACGGAATTGCTCAACACCGTATTGAAGGGCTGCATTTTGAGGGAGGTATATTTACTAATCTAACACATGATCATTTAGATTATCACGGTGATTTTAAAACATATCGTGACATTAAGAAAATCTTTTTTGATCACCTTCCTTCTACAGCTTTTGCACTGACCTATTTAGACGATAAAAATGGAGCCTTTATGCTTCAAAACACAAAAGCCAAAAAATATTCTTATGCCCTTCATCAAAATGCTGATTTTAAAGCGCAAGTACTCGAATGTCAGTTTTCAGGCATGTTATTAAAAATGCAGGATATGGAAGTTTGGACGCACCTTGTAGGTGGATTTAATGTCCAAAATCTTTTAGCTGTTTTTGCAACGGCTCGGTTAATGGACTTACCGGCTCTTGAAGTTTTACAGCAAATAAGCCAATTGCATCCTGTAAAAGGCCGTTTTCAAACGTTTCAAAATCCAGATCAAATCACGGTTGTAGTGGATTACGCACATACCCCTGATGCCCTAGAAAATGTTTTGAAAACAATAAACGAAATACGTACTCGTAATGAAAAACTATACACAGTTATAGGCTGTGGGGGAAATCGAGATAAAGAAAAACGCCCAATTATGGGACAAATTGCCGCTGCCCTAAGCGATAAGGTAATTTTTACATCGGACAACCCCAGAGATGAAGATCCCGCAGAAATAATTTCACAAATGATTACGGGTGTTGAGCCACAACACTTTAAAAAAGCCCTTAAAATTACCCAGCGGGAAGAGGCTATTGCTATGGCTGGGCAGTTGGCTCAAAAGGGGGATATCGTCTTAATTGCTGGAAAGGGACACGAAGATTATCAAGAAATAGGAGGAAAGAAAATTCCTTTTAGTGATATGGAATACGCACAAAAAATATTTTTAAAATCAGAATAACAGATGCTTTATTACCTTTTTGAATTTCTTGAACAACAATACGATTTGATCGGCGCCAGTGTGTTCCAATACATTTCTTTTAGGGCGGCCTCTGCTGTTTTATTGTCATTAGGATTTTCAATGATTTTTGGGAAACGCATTATTGAGTTCTTAAAAAAACAACAAATTGGAGAATCTGTTCGTGATTTAGGGTTAGCCGGGCAAAAAGAAAAAGAAGGAACACCAACTATGGGAGGGGTGATTATTATTTTTTCCACATTATTTCCCGTCTTACTTCTTGCTCGATTAGATAATGTTTATATCGTTCTGTTAGTCATTACACTGCTTTGGATGGGCCTAATTGGTGGAGTGGACGATTACATTAAAATTTTCAAAAAAAACAAAAATGGCCTTAAAGGGAAGTTTAAAATAATTGGTCAAATAACCTTGGGAACCCTTGTAGGAGCAGTACTCTTTTTTCATCCCGATGTGACAGTACGGACCGAGGTGAGTCCTTTAGTTACAATAGAACAACAAGTAGACTCGGCTCAGCCTAAAGTAAAAAACAGTAAGGCAACGTTAACTACCATTCCCTTATTAAAAAACAATGAGTTTAATTACCATAGTTTAATTGGTTGGATGGGTTTTGAACCTGGTCAGTACACCTGGTTAATTTTTATTCCAATTGTGATTTTCATTATTACGGCGGTATCAAATGGTGCAAACTTAACCGACGGTATTGACGGTCTGGCCGCCGGTACTTCAGCAATTATTGTTTTTGCATTGGGTATTTTTGCATGGGTTTCTGGAAACGTCAATTTTGCGGCCTATCTCAATATAATGTACATCCCTAATGTAGGGGAAATCACCATTTTTATTGCTGCATTTTTAGGCGCATTGATAGGATTTTTATGGTATAATACTTATCCAGCGGCGGTATTTATGGGAGATACTGGTAGCTTACCAATTGGTGCCGTAATATCCGTAATCGCGATAATCGTTCGGAAAGAATTGCTCATTCCCATTTTATGTGGTGTCTTTTTTATCGAGACCCTTTCCGTAGTGCTACAGGTAGGATATTTTAAATACACCAAATCAAAAACTGGTGTTGGACAGCGCATTTTTAAAATGGCTCCTCTCCACCATCATTTTCAAAAGCTTGGCTTTCATGAAAGTAAAATTGTAGCTCGTTTTTGGATTGTCGGCATATTATTAGCTGTCATAACAGTAGTAACCCTAAAACTCAGATAATGGCAGAAAAAGTGGTTGTTTTAGGGGCAGGTGAAAGCGGTATCGGAAGTGCTTTGTTGGCAAAAAAACAAGGCTTTGATGTCTTTGTGTCAGAGCTAAAACCTTTAGCGTCCTCTCTTTGTGAACGTTTTGAAAATGAGGGAATCCAATGGGAAACAGGGCAACATAGTGTTGATCAAATGCTTGGTGCAACTTGGATTGTTAAGAGTCCCGGTATTCCTTCAACAACGCCCGTCATCCAGAAGTTGCTTGAAACAGGACATACCCTTGTGTCTGAAATTGAATTTGCTGCACGGTATACCTCAGCCAAATTAATTGCTATTACGGGTACAAATGGCAAAACCACTACGACCTTATTGACCTATAAAATTGTTAAAGATGCCGGTTTTAATGTAGGCTTAGCTGGAAATATAGGAACAAGTTTTGCCCTTCAAGTTGCCACTGAACATTACGATTATTACGTTCTCGAAATCAGCAGTTTTCAATTAGATGACATTCGAAAATTTGCACCCCACATCGCTGTAATAACCAATATTACTCCAGATCACTTAGACCGATATCAATACAGTTTCGAAGCTTATATCAAAGCAAAATTAAAAATCCAAGAAAATCAAAAAGCAGAGGATTACTTTTTATACAATTCAGATGATGAAGTATTAGAAAAGGCAGTATCCAACACCCCCATTCAGGCCGCAAAAATCCCCTTTGGTTTTTCTCCCCAATCCGGAGGCACAACCTTTATCAGTCCCCATATTCAAATTCAACATCAACACCAAAACACAATGATCAATTCAGCACAATTTCCTTTGTATGGAAGACACAATTTACTCAACGCAATGGCTGCAGCAACTGTGGGTAGTCTTCTTCAAATAAGTAAAGATTCAATACGAGAGAGTCTAATCCATTTTAAGGGGGCCCCGCATCGTATGGAAAAAGTGCTTACCATTCAAAAAGTAGAATACATCAATGATTCTAAAGCAACTAACGTTAACGCAACCTATTTCGCCTTAGAGAGTATTGATAATCCCCTAGTATGGATTGTGGGAGGTGTGGATAAGGGAAATGATTATACTCCTTTATTGCCCTTAATACGGAAAAAAGCAAAAGCCATTATTTGCCTAGGAGTAGATAACAAAAAGTTAAGAGACATTTTTGAAGGAATGACGGAGGTGTTTATAGAAACACAGTCAATCACAGAAGCTGTAAAAATTGCACATAAGGTAGCGGTACCGAAAGACACAGTTTTATTGTCACCGGCTTGTGCCAGTTTTGATTTGTTTAAAAATTATGAAGATCGAGGAGATCAATTTAAAGCTGCTGTCAGAAACCTATAAGGTATGTTAAAGTCATTAAGAGGAGATCGGGTATTGTGGGGAATTTTAGCTTTATTGGCCATTTTTTCCTTTCTCCCTGTTTTTAGTGCCAGTACAAACTTAGCTTACGTAGTAGGTAAGGGTACTCCATGGGGGTATTTGATGAAACATTTTGTAATTCTCACAATAGGATTTGTACTGATGTATACTGTTCATCGAATTCCCCATCATTATTTTAAAGGGTTATCAATTCTTTTGTTACCGGTTGTCGTTTTATTACTTGTTTATACGGCGAGTCAAGGCACGGTAATAGAAGGGGCAAACGCCAGTCGATGGATTCAAATTCCATTTATTGGGATGAGTTTTCAAACCTCCACATTGGCCTCAGTAGTCTTGATGATTTATGTGGCGCATTACCTGTCAAAACAAAATCAAGCCCAAACAGGCTTTGGCCGTTCTTTACTTCAATTATGGCTGCCTGTATTTATTGTAGTCATGCTAATTTTTCCGTCCAATTTATCTACTGCCGCCTTGTTGTTTTTGACCGTAATGGTGATTGCCTTTTTGGGGAATTATCCCTTTCGTTATCTCATGGTGATCAGCGGTGTGGGGATTGCAGCCGTACTTCTCTTTTTTGTTCTCGTAAAAGCCTTTCCCGAAGCCTTTCCGAATCGTGTGGATACTTGGATGAACCGAATTGAAAATTTTAGAAGTGGCGAAAGTGAGGATGGAAATTATCAGGTAGCACGTGCTAAAACAGCAATCGTTACCGGAGGCATTTTTGGTCTTGGAGCAGGAAAGAGTAGAATGAAGAATTTTTTACCCCAAAGTTCATCTGATTTTATTTACGCCATTATTGTCGAAGAATTTGGTCTCATTGGGGGTATTGGACTAATACTGTTGTATTTATTATTGCTGTTCCGGATGACCGTTATAGCGCATAAAGCCCCCACCCTTTTCGGAAAATTAACAGTTATGGGACTGGGTATTCCTATTGTCCTTCAAGCATTTATTAATATGGGAGTAGCCTTGCAATTGTTGCCTGTAACAGGTCAAAACCTGCCTATGATTAGTAGTGGAGGTACCTCCGCTTGGATGACCTGTATTGCGATGGGAATAGTGTTAAGTGTTAGTGCAAAAAACAATGCAGAAACAAACCTCAATGAGGATGTGTATAATGAAAAAAACCCCTTAAGTGTTTTAAGTGAAACCGTATAAGTTAATCATATCAGGAGGAGGAACAGGAGGACATATTTTTCCTGCCGTAGCTATTGCATTGGAAATTAAAAAGCGGTACGCAGCAGCGGATATATTGTTTGTGGGTGCTATAGGTAAAATGGAAATGGAAAAAGTTCCAAAGGCTGGTTTTCCCATTCAAGGGCTTTGGATCAGTGGTTTCCAGCGATCATTAAGCTTACAAAATCTATTGTTTCCTTTTAAAGTTATTTCCAGTTTATTGCGTTCCTATCAAATTGTCAAAACATTTGCTCCAGATGCGGTAATAGGAACGGGAGGTTTTGCAAGTGGTCCTGTTCTACAAGTTGCCCAATGGTTAAAAAAACCTACCCTGATACAAGAGCAAAATTCATACCCTGGTATTACCAATCGAATATTGAGTAAAAAGGTTTCAAAAATTTGTGTGGCCTTTCAAGGTATGGAACGATTTTTCCCTGCCTCAAAAACCATTTTAACAGGCAACCCTATTCGTCCACTAGATGTAGATAAAAATCCTTCAACTACAGCAAAATCGTTTTTTGGTCTTGACCCTAATAAAAAAACTGTGGTGGTATTAGGAGGTAGTTTGGGGGCTCAACGCATTAACGATTTAATTGCTCAAGAAAAAGAGTTTATGCAAAGTTTCGGATTGCAAATTTTATGGCAATGCGGGACACGGTATTACGAACAGTACAAAGGACAAGAAAATGAAAATGTATTCATTCGTCCTTTTGTCCAAGAAATGGATCAATTGTACGCAGCTGCAGATTTTATTATTTCAAGAGCAGGGGCGGGGAGTCTATCAGAATTAAGTTGTGTGGGAAAACCCTTGTTGTTAATCCCATCACCTAATGTAACGGCTAACCATCAAGTTCACAATGCGAATGCCTTAGCCCAACAAGGTGCCGCTTTTTTGATTGAAGAATCCAATTTAGATGCATTTCAAGAGACATTCTCTCAGTGGGTTACCGATATGCCCCTGCAAGCGCAAATGAAGAAACAACTCAAAACATTGGCCAAACCGAAGGCGGCTGAAACTATAGTGGATGAAATTTTAAAAATGATTACGCGATGAATACCCCGTTAACATATTATTTTATTGGGATTGGCGGAGTCGGAATGTCTGCATTAGCTCGCTGGTGCCTTCTAAAAGGGAATCATGTGTATGGCTATGATTTAACCCCTTCACAAACGACAGCTCAACTGCAAAAAGAGGGCATTCAGGTTGTATTCGAGGATTCAATAAACGCAATTCCTGAATTGGCAAAAAAAAATACAACCCTTGTGGTATTTACCCCAGCCGTTCCCAAAGAGCATCCGCAACTAAATTATTTTATTGAGCAAGGCAATACCGTTAAGAAACGAGCCGTTTTTTTAGCAGAGTGTTGTTACGGGAAAACGACATTAGCTGTAGCAGGAACACATGGAAAAACCACCACCTCGTTATTTTTAACTCATTTATTTGAACAAACCCAACAATCGTTTACCTCTTTTATGGGGGGATTTTTTAATGGGCAACCCTCAAACTTAAAGTATACGGGAGAAGATTTTATGCTTGTAGAAGCCGATGAATACGACCGATCCTTTCTTCATCTCCAACCTACAGTAGCAGGAATTACCTATGTTGAGTCTGATCATTTGGATGTGTATAAAACAGAGCAAGCCTTTGCTGATGCCTTTGTTCAATTCTCTAAACAAGTTTCTCAGGCTTTGGTGGTAGCACACAATGTACCCATAGCGGGCATTACCTATGGAATTGATGTTCAAGCAGATTATAGTGCAACGGCCATAAAACCCCATAATGAGGGGTATACCTTTACGCTTCATACACCCTCGCAAACCTATTCTAATGTTCTGATTAATCAATTGGGACATCACAACATTTCGAATGCACTTTGTGCTTTAGCAATGGCTGAACAAGTAGGAATTTCAGCCGCCCATACATTACAAGGATTGCGCACTTTCCCTGGGGTTTATCGAAGAATGAACACCTACCGTTGGAACAATCGAATTGTAATAGATGATTATGCTCATCACCCAACCGAAATTAAAAGTGTGCTAGCAACCATTAAAGACAGTTTCCCCAACCATTCCAATTGTGTTGTTTTTCAACCGCATTTATTTTCAAGAACACGTGACTTTTTTGATGAATTTGTTTCTGTACTTGCTCAGTTTGACGAAGTGATTTTAACTCCCATTTACCCAGCAAGAGAACAGCCTATTGAGGGGATCACCTCAGAAGCTCTTTTAGATGCCTTACCGAATAAACGCAAAAAGTGTATTCATAAAAAACAATTAAAAGAGGTATTGAGGGAAACTTCAGCTTCATTAATTGCCGTTTTAGGAGCGGGTGATATTGGAGCTGAATTTGAAACCGTTGTCTCATCCCATTCATCTTTTACGCTATGAAAAAAACTGCAGTATTTTTTGGCCTTATGATCGTTCTTTTTGGAGGGACCGTAGGGTACTTTTCATATCTCGCTACGCTGCGTGAAGTAACCGAAGTAAACGTGAAATTTACTACTCCTCCTCGATTTTTAGAATCCACATTGGTTAATAAATTGTTAACACAAAAAAGTGAGGCAGGTTCTGCCTTGAGGAAAGATAGTTTAGATTTGAATATGCTCGAAAACCAATTGAAAACAGTACCTGAAGTGAGAAATGTTGAAGCCTATTTTCTCCCTGAAGGGTCCCTTTTTGTAGAATTAACGGAGCGAAATCCATTGTTTAAAGCGGGTTACAATTCCCCCTATTATGTGGATCAAGAGGGTGTGCTTTTTGGCACCAAAATGTTAAATGAAGACAACTACCCCGTATTTATTTCTCCAACCCACACCCTTTCTCTAGATGCAACAGCGAATCTTATAGAAACATTGTTAGAGGATGCTTTTTTAGCACGTGAATTGAAAGAAGTTGCCTTTGAAAACAACAGCTACTGGCTAAACCTCAAATCGTATCCCTTTACAATACAAATGGGAAAACCCACTGAAATCAAAGAAAAAATTGAAAAACTAAAAGTGTTTTGTGCTTTTCAAAAACTTCAAGACACCTTAAACGGATATAAAAAAATTAACCTCAGCTACAAAAACCAAGTGGTGGCTTCAACCTTTTAAAACTATGGAACAAACAGAAATATCAGTCGGACTCGATATAGGAACTACCAAAATTGTCGCATTGGTAGGCAAGAAAAATGAATTTAATAAAGTTGAAATTGTTGGTGTTGGAAAATCCAAAAGCTTGGGTGTGCATCGGGGTGTTGTGAATAATATTACGCAAACCATCCAATCCATACAACAAGCTGTAGACGACGCCAAGGCAAATTCAGGTGTTGAGATTGAAGATGTTGTTGTAGGAATTGCTGGCCAACATATACGAAGTATTCAACACAGCGATTACATTACCCGTGAACACCCAGAAGAGGTAATTAATGAAGACGATATCCAGCGCTTGATTCAGCAAGTTTACAAGTTAGTTATGTTACCGGGAGAGGAAATTATTCATGTTTTACCCCAAGAATATAAAGTGGATGGGCAAGCAGAAATTAAAGAACCCATTGGTATGCATGGAGGGCGGTTAGAGGCCAATTTTCACGTCGTAGTTGGTCAGGTTTCGTCAATAAAAAATATTGGGCGCTGTATTAAAAGCGCGGGCCTTACCATGGCGAACATTACATTAGAACCCTTAGCATCGGCAGAAGCTGTATTGAGTTTTGAAGAGAAAGAAGCGGGTGTCGCTTTAATTGATATTGGCGGGGGAACAACTGATTTAGCGATTTTTAAAGACGGTATAATTCGACATACTGCCGTTATTCCCTTTGGTGGAAATGTTATTACAGAAGACATTAAAGAAGGGTGTTCCATAATTGAAAAACAAGCAGAACTGCTAAAAATTAAATTTGGATCGGCTTGGCCTGGCGAAAATAAGGATACTGAAATAGTATCCATTCCGGGGCTTCACGGAAGAGATCCCAAAGAGATTTCCCTTAAAACCTTATCAAAAATTATTAATGCCCGCGTGGTTGAAATAATTGAACAGGTGTTTTTAGAAATAAAAAATTACGGTCACAACGATCAAAAAAAGAAGCTAATAGCGGGCATCGTATTAACGGGCGGTGGAAGTCAGCTCAAGCATTTAAAACAACTGGTAGAATACATTACAGGAATGGACACACGGGTAGGGTATCCTAGTGAACATATGGCTGGAGACACACAAGAGATTGTTTCGAGCCCCTTATTTGCCACCTCTGTAGGGTTATTGATGAATGCCTTAGAGCATCGAGAATACGCTCCAGTTGATACACAGGATACTACTCCTGAGGGTCAGGATGATACTAATACCACAGAAATACCTGTATCAGAAAAACGAAAGAAAACGATTTTAGATCGTTTCAATGAGAAGTTAAAAATATTTCTAGATAACGCCTAAGTAGACGCACTATGGATCAGAACATGAACAATGCAATAAATTTTGATTTGCCTAAAAATAGGAGTAACGTAATAAAAGTTATCGGTGTTGGTGGTGGCGGAAGCAATGCGATCAACTACATGTTTCAGCAAGGAATTAATGGCGTCGATTTTATTATTTGTAATACAGATGCCCAAGCCTTAGCAGGAAGTGGTGTACCTACAAAAATTCAGTTAGGGGCAAGCCTAACGGAAGGACTAGGGGCTGGGGCCAATCCCGATGTAGGAGAACAGGCTGCTGTAGAAAGTAAAGAAGAAATACAAGGAATTCTGTCTACCCAGACAAAAATGATTTTCATCACTGCCGGAATGGGCGGAGGAACGGGTACTGGAGCAGCTCCTATTATTGCCGAGATGGCTAAATCTATGGATATTCTTACGGTAGGGATAGTTACAATGCCCTTTCAATTTGAGGGTAAAATTAGATTGGACCAAGCCCAAAAGGGTTTAGAAAAAATGCGTGATGCCGTTGATGCCCTGATCGTAATTAACAACAATAAACTGCGTGAAGTTTATGGAAATTTAGGGTTTAAAGCGGGTTTTGCCAAAGCAGATGAAGTATTGGCAACCGCTGCACGGGGAATTGCGGAAGTTATTACCCATCACTACACACAAAACATTGATCTAAAAGACGCAAAAACGGTTTTGACCAGTTCAGGAACGGCCATTATGGGATCAGCCTCTGCCTCGGGTTCAAATCGAGCGCAAGAAGCCATTGTAAAGGCCCTAGACTCTCCGTTACTTAACGACAATAAAATTACAGGCTGTAAAAATGTATTGTTGCTTATTGTGTCTGGCGCTGAAGAAATTACCATAGACGAAATTGGTGAAATCAATGATTATATTCAAGCCGAAGCCGGAAATCACACCAACATTATTATGGGGGTTGGTGAAGATGCGGCCCTAGGAAATGCTATAGCTGTAACCGTAATTGCTACTGGATTTGGTAAAGAGCAACAACACGAAATCTCAAACACCGAGGCCAAAAAAATCATTCATTCGTTGGAAGATGAACAAAAGATTGTTCATGATCTTAGTGAAAAATCAGAACTGACTTCAACTCCTGTAGGCCTGCTTTTTGAAGAAGAGGAAACCTTGTTTACTCAACACCCTGTAAAGCCAAACCCAGAGTATGAAAATCCATTAATTCACATGAATTCGATTCTCTATGATATTGAAGTAGAGTGTGAACTTGTTTCAAATGGGATAGTCGAGTTGCCCACTGAAACTGTTGAAGCGGAGGGCGAAGTACTAGATCCTTTTTCTCTTGAAGTAATTGAACCATTAACTTATGAGCCTGAATTTAATCAGAAAGAAGAAGAACACGATCCGGTTGAAGAAGAAGCCACTATTTCATTTGAAATGGAGCAAGAACACACAACTGCAGCGATTGATGTTGAGGCCGCGACTCTTGAGTTAGAGTCTGTAGAAGAAAGTGCACTAAGCCCTAGAGAAGAAACGCAAGTTGAAGAGGAATTTATTCCCTTAATGGAAACCCCATTTTTTAGCCCTGAATTTGAAAATGTTACAGACGCAGATGATGAAGAACTTAGTGAACCAACGGAAGCTTATAATCAAACAATTCAACCCCCTGTTGAAGACCAGGAAGACGAATTTGTTTTTAATGAGGTAAGTACTTCACTTTTTGAAATGAACGTGGTTGATCCTGAATTTGTGGAAGTGGAAAATCAATTTGAAATGGATTTTGAACAACCTTTGGCTTCTACATCCAATTCGGTTCCTGAAGAAATAAACCAAGAGGAACTCACCGAACCGTCATTTTTTGAAAATGAATTTCAAGGGTCAACGAATGAAATTCATTTTGAAATTAAAGAAGAGAAAGTTGCTTCAGCTGATGAAACCAAACAAACAAATAAAGAAACTATAAAAGCTGAATCAGAAGATCCTTTTGATCAATCCATAGCCATGAGTATGGCGGCTCAAAATGAAAAGCGAAAAGCCCACCTGAAAGCCTTTAATTACCAATTCAAACACCAAATGCAAAAGGTGGATGATATGGAACGCGAACCCGCCTACAAAAGGCAAGGAGTGGCTCTAGAGTCAGAAGCGCCCGAAACTTCCTCTCGATTGACTTTAGACGTAGATCAAAATGAGGAAATTCAGTTGAGATCAAACAATTCTTTTTTACACGATAACGTAGATTAAACAAACAACAATGGGAATACTAAGTACCCTTAATGAGGAATTAAAAAAGGCAATGTTAGCCAAAGATGCTGTAAAACTAGACTCATTGCGTGCCATAAAGTCAGCGGTATTAATTGCACAAACTTCAGGTCAAAATTCAGGAGAATTATCTGATGAAGACTCCATTCAACTTCTTCAGCGATTGGTTAAACAAAGACGTGATAGTGCTCTTTTATATAGAGATCAAAACCGATCTGATTTAGCAGAACCTGAAGAAGCACAGGCAGAAATTATAGCCTCTTTTTTACCTGCCCAATTAAGTGACGATGAGCTAAAGAATCAAATTCAGGCCATTATCAACACCACGGGCGCAACAGGCATGAAAGAAATGGGAAAAGTAATGGGAATGGCTTCTAAACAACTGGCAGGAAAAGCGGAAGGAAAACGGATTGCCGATATGGTGAAGCAGCTTTTAAATTAAAGCCAAAGGGTATTGTCCCGATCCATTTCACATTTTCTACAAATCAAATTTCGTTTTTTTGATTGCAAAGGAACGGGTCGAAAGGCTTTTTTCGTTTTTTCGTTTTTACAAATAACACATTTGTGTTTTTCCATATCAGCAAGATAGTATATAAAATTAAAATTCTTTTTTAACTCAAATTTCATTAGTTTAGGTTCAAATATTTAAACAACCAAAATGAAAAGTAAAACGATTTTAATAGCCCTATTTCTATCTTTTTTTGTTACAGCTCAAACGGAAATAAAAGTCCAGTCTGAGCCTTCTGATATTCAAATTAGTAAACATATCTACGGTCATTTTGCTGAGCATTTAGGCCGCTGTATTTACGGTGGTTTTTATGTAGGAGAAGAAAGTGAAATACCGAATTTAGACGGTGTACGGACTGATATCATTGCTGCCTTGAAAGAAATGAAAATTCCAAACTTGCGTTGGCCAGGGGGGTGTTTTGCAGACACGTATCATTGGAAAGACGGTGTTGGTCCCAAAAGTGATCGCCCAACAATGGTGAACCAGTGGTGGGGTGGTGTAACTGAAGACAACAGTTTTGGCACACATGATTTTTTAAACTTGTGTGAGGCGTTAGAAACCGAACCCTATATTTCTGGAAATGTAGGAAGCGGTACAGTTCGTGAATTTGCAGACTGGTTACAATACGTTAACCATGACGGGGTGAGTCCTATGGCTGATTTACGTCGCGAAAACGGACGTGATAAACCCTGGAATGTCCGTTATTGGGGATTGGGAAATGAAGCATGGGGATGTGGAGGCAACATGACAGCTGAATATTACGCTGACCTGTACCGTCAATACGCAACCTATATGACTGATTGGACGAATTCACAACAAATGTATCGGATTGCTTCAGGAGCAAGTGATGGAAATTACCGATGGACAGAGGTTCTCATGAAAAATATTCCCCAAAAATTAATTGAAGCCGTAGCCTTGCACTCGTATTCTGTTATTGATTGGGAAAATAAAAGTTCAGCTACCGCATTTAGTGAAAAGCAATATTTTCAAACCATGCAAAGGGCTTATAAAATGGATGAATACATCACCAATCATGTGGCCATCATGGATCAATACGATCCGGAACGGAAAATTGATCTCATTGTTGATGAATGGGGAGGGTGGTATGATGTTGAACCGGGAACGAACCCCGGGTTTTTGTATCAGCAAAATACCATTCGCGATGCTATGATTGCGGGTATGACGCTCAATATTTTTAACAACCATGCCCAGCGGGTTACCATGGCCAATTTAGCTCAAACTGTAAACGTATTACAAGCCGTAATTTTAACCGAGGGTGAAAAATTGATTTTAACCCCTACTTATCATGTAATGAAAATGTATGCGGTACATCAGGATGCAAAGTTAATTCCGTTGACTTTTGATACACCACAATTTAATGTTGATGGAGAATCGTTACCTGCCTTGAGTGCTTCTGCTTCAAAAAATGAAGCAGGAGAGATTCATATCTCATTGGTTAATATTGACAGTCAAAAGGCACATGCGGTTTCTATCCCTATGGAAAATTTAAACGCCAAAAAAGTTTCTATTGAGGCGATTCAATCACCCAATATTCAGGATCACAATACTTTTGAGCAACCCAATAAAATTGAAATCAAAACGTTTACAGATTTTAGTGTTAAAAAGGGTCAACTTCAAATGGAAATTCCTGCACACAGTGTATTACTCGTAAAAGTAGCAGCAAATTAATGCCTCCTTTTTTTCAGCAAGAGCGTTAGTTCACTGTAAATTATATTATTTTTGTGCTCCTAGCTATCAGGTATAGTTAGGAGCCATTGAAAAGGCCCAGTAGTTCAACTGGATAGAATATCAGATTTCGGCTCTGAGGGTTGGGGGTTCGAATCCTCCCTGGGTCACTTTTCAAAATTACCATGAAGGGTAAATTTTCATACAGCATGACTATGCACCTCACCCTTGTAGGAAAAAGTTATGAGAACAACTATTCCCATATAAAAAGAAAGTGTGAAATTGATTGAAATCTTAACACCTTAAAATGATTAAATCATGGCTGACTTTGGCAATCATTTAGATTATGAATGGGTTTCAAAAGGATTGTACGACCATTATGGAATTAAAGGGCAAATAGTATTGCTTTACGGTGAAGTGGATCTCAATTTTAAAATCACAGCTTCAGACCACAGTATTTATATCGCCAAAATATCTCCTCCTGGTTATAAAGAAACCTATTTGGATTTTCAAGACAAAGTACTCTTGCATCTGGGCCAAAATAAAGCCATTACAACAACGCCACAACCCATTCAAAATAACAACAAAGCCTACACCACTTTTATACAAGACCCAAAAGGAACTTCCCACGCCCTCCGCCTTTTAACCTGGATTGAGGGAAGACTTTGGAGTGCTGTTAATCCCATTACAGACCCTTTGCGCTTTCAACTTGGTGTACGGTGTGGAGAAATAACAAAAGCACTTGAATCCTTTACACATAAAGAGGTACATCGTTTTTTCAAATGGGATACGGCTCAAATTTTATGGGTAGAAGAGTATCTGCATTGCTTTTCTTCAAAGGAAAGAGAACTGGTCGAACCTTTTCTTTTGCGGTATAAAAACTGTGCAGCGGCTTATGGTTCTTTAAGAAAGCAAGTGGTTCATAACGATGCTAATGATAACAATATTATTGTATCAACAGAACAATATCCCTACAGCGTTTCTGGAATTATTGATTTTGGGGATGCTATTTATACGCAGCTTATCCATGATGTAGCGCATTGTTGTGTTTATGCCATCATGAACGTTAACCAACCCCTATCAGCAGCCATTCAAATTGTAAAGGGATATCACAGTCAGTTTCCCCTTCAAGAAAATGAATTGGAGCATATGTATTTGGCTATCGCTCTTCGGTTAGTCAATTCCGTAACCCATGCCACAATAAACAAAAAAGAGCATCCCGAAAACGAATACCTTTTAATCAGTGAAACCGCTGCATGGAATCTATTACGCAAATGGCAATCCCTTTCGGAGGAAGAAGTTCATTATCAATTTCGAAATGCTTGTGGATTTACTCCTCATCCAAACCATAGAAACTTTGTAAGGTGGGCTAAAAGGCAAAAGCGTTCACTTGCTGAGCTATTTCCCAAAATAGAAAAAAATGACGCTTACACTCTAGACCTCAGTGTTTCAAGTAAAGAATTAGGGATGCTTCTCGATTTTGATGATTTAGATGCTTTTCAATTCAAATTAAAAGAAATACAAAAAAACAATCCTAAGGCAGTATTGTTGGGCGGCTATTTGGAGCCTAGACCCTTTTATACTTCATCTGCCTATGAGCGCAAGGGGAATTCAGGAAAAGAGTGGAGAACAATTCATTTGGGTGTAGATTATTGGCTTCCTGAAGAAACGCCAATACAGGCGCTTTTTGAAGGTAAAGTAGTTGTGGCTGCAAACGAAAGGGGCCATAAAACCTATGGGGGACTTATAATTCTTCAACACAATGAAGAAGGCATTGAATTTTTTACGTTGTACGGTCATTTGTCAAAAGCAAGTATTGAATCTATTACTGTAGGTGAGAAAATTGAAAAAGGGGCTCGTTTTGCCTCTTTAGGTATTCCAGAAGAAAATGGAAATTGGGTTCCGCATTTGCATTTTCAAGTCCTCCTTTCTTTACTCGACTTTAAAGATGATTTTATAGGTGTAGCTTATCCAAGTGAAATGGACACTTGGAAAAGTATTTGTCCTGATCCAAACCTTTTATTTCAGCGCAAGGGTAGTGATGCTCAAACTGAAAAGGGTGAAGGACAAAATCTACTTAAAGAGCGTAAACAAATATTAGGTAAAGGGATGAGTTTGCAATACGACACACCCATTCATATGGTTAGGGGAAATGGTGTGTATTTAATGGATTCTAAAGGCCAAAATTATCTAGATACAGTAAATAATGTTGCTCATGTGGGGCATGAACACCCTAAAGTAGTTCGCGCGGGGCAAACCCAAATGGGGATTCTAAACACCAATACAAGGTATTTACATGAAACGATAACGGCATTAGCAAAGGCATTAGTAGCTACTTTACCTCAAGAATTGAATGTAGTTCATTTTGTAAACTCTGGAAGTGAAGCCAATGAATTGGCAATACGAATGGTTAAAACGGTTACGGGTTCACCTCATATGATTGTTTCGGAAGTAGGATACCATGGCAATACGAATGCTTGCGTAGATGTTAGTTCATATAAGTTTGATGGCAAAGGGGGGAGTGGAGCACCAAAAACCACTCATGTTTTTCCCTTACCAGACTCTTTTCGAGGAAAATATAGGGGAGAGAATAGTGCCACATTGTATCTGGAAGAGGTCAAAAAATGCATACAAAAAAGCAAAGCTCAGGGAGATCAATTAGGAGGATGTATATTGGAATCGATTATCAGTTGCGGTGGGCAAATTGAATTACCTGACGGATTTTTAAAGGGAGTGTATAAAGCGGTTCGCGCTGCAGGAGGGCTTTGTATAGCGGATGAAGTACAAACCGGTTTGGGACGAGTGGGTTCCGCCTTTTGGGGGTTTGAACTGCATGGTGTAGTTCCTGATATTGTAACGATTGGAAAACCTTTTGGGAATGGACATCCTGTAGCGGCAGTGGTATGTACAGAAGAGGTAGCAGAAAAGTTTGCTAATGGAATGGAATATTTCAACACTTTTGGCGGTAATCCTGTTTCCTGTGCTATTGCCAAAAGCGTATTAGAAGTAATAGAAGAAGAAGAATTACAAAAAAATGCCCTAATCGTGGGTACCGCCTTCAAAAATGGATTGCAAGAACTTTCACAACACCATCCTATAGTGGGTTCTATTCGAGGAAAAGGCTTGTTTTTAGGTATTGAGCTTGTTGACCAAGAATTAAATCCGTTAGCTTCACAAGCCTCTTATTTGGTTAATCGAATGAAACAAAATGGGGTATTGATGAGTACTGACGGACCTGATCACAATGTGATTAAAATTAAACCTCCCCTAACTTTTTCATTAGCCAATGTTGAGGAAGTACTTTATCACCTCAATTCAATTCTCAATGAAGATTATATGAAAATCAGCTAAAGGCTTTGATTTACTAATAATTTTATACCTTTCAGGTTACTATTTATTTTAAATGAATGACATTGTTATAGTAATTATTGGCGCAATCGTTTTAGTTGGAGGAGTAATTTTATATGCGGTTATTTCTACAGCAACAGGATACGAAAAAGATGAAAATAAAAATTACATACCCGATTGGATGGAACGCAAATTTTCTTCTGACGATAATAAAGACAAGGAATCAGAATAAAAGATTTTATTGTCCTCTTTTCTATTAAAACCAATCCAAATCCCCATTTCAAAACCTAACTTTATTCTTTATGAAAAAACAAAGACTTCTTTTTTTCTCCTTTGTACTTCTCTTCTCTTTTACAATATGCTGGTCTCAATCCGCATCCCACCCTTGGGAGTTTTCCCTTGGTTTGACCCTAGTAGATCTGTATCCCACAGGAGATAAAGAAAATGCTATTGGTGAAGTAGGCCCTTTATTTGAATCATTTTTTAATGCAAATGACCATTGGAATTTAGGAGTTCCTTCGGTTCAATTGTCTCGATATATAGGCTCAAGTTTTTCTTTAGGATTACAAGGTTCATTAGCCACAATCCGAAACATTGAAGGATTGTCTGATACAGCGTATTCCTTTTTTTCATCAGACGTATTTCTTGATTTTAGTCCATTACAACAACACAGTATTCGGCCTGTGGTTAAGCTAGGTTATGGATTGTCACAAATCAAACAAAACAGCAATATACCCGATCCCTTGTTGTCAAAAAACACTTCTAAAACAGTTTTTGGCGGGATAGGTTTTGATGTCATGCTATCAGAAGAAGTGTCCTTAGGTGTTGAAACAAGCTATCGAAATGCTTTCGAAAAATACATTCCCCGTCATTTTCAGCATAATGTTGTATTGCATTATGCATTCGGAAAAAAAGACTCGGACGGTGATGGTGTTCCAGATAGTAAAGACGAATGCCCCGATGTACCGGGTCTTAAAGAATTTAATGGATGTCCGGATACCGATGGAGATAAAGTGCCCGATAAAGAGGACAAATGTCCTGATATTCCGGGTAGTCCAGAATTAGGAGGTTGTGTAGATTCTGATGGTGATGGTGTTGTAGATCCTGAAGACGGTTGTCCACAACGACCCGGAAGTAAAGAGATGAAAGGGTGTCCTGATACCGATGGCGATGGAATTTCAGACGCTGATGATGTGTGTATGGATCAGAGTGGCCCCCTTGAAAATAGCGGGTGTCCCTGGCCTGATAGTGACCAAGACGGAATTCCCGATAAAGACGATTTATGCGTGGATGAGCCTGGAGTCATTGAAAATAATGGTTGTCCCGAATTGGATTCAGAAATTATGGAAGCCTTAAATCGTTTTGGAGCAAGAATTAATTTTGCAGCGGATAGCGATCGGATATTAGGCCAAAAAACGAGAGCTGTTTTAAACGAAATCATCAAATTATTGCGTGAGAATCCTAAAGGCAAAATAAGTATAGAAGGCTATGCTTCCTCTGATGGGGATTCAAATTATAATATTGAACTTTCTGTAAAAAGGGCAGAAGCCGTACTCGAATACTTGGTTGCAGGAGGGATTGACCTTAATCGTTTACAATTACGCGGATATGGTGAAGAAGATCCTATTTCAACAAATCAAACCCCTCAAGGCCGAGCAATAAACCGTAGAGTTCAATTTAGGACGATAAAAGAAAGGTAGTTTTTTTTAATTAAAAGCGCGTTCTAGCCTCTTAATTTTCGAATACTTTTATGAGGGTCAGGGGCACTAAAAACATAGCTGCCCGCAACAAGAACATCTGCCCCACAGGCAACTAACTCTACGGCATTTGCATCGGTTACTCCTCCATCAATTTCGATATGGCAAGTTGTGTTTTTGGCTGTGATGAGTGCTTTTAAAGCCTTAATTTTTTCGTACGTATTTTCAATAAATTTTTGACCTCCAAACCCGGGATTAACGCTCATCAGACAAACCAAATCAAGGTCTTCTATACAGTCTTCTAAAAGGTGAACTGGTGTGTGCGGATTTAGAGCTACACCCGCTTTCATACCCTTTGATTTAATATTATCAATACTTCTATTTAAATGAGTACAGGCCTCATAATGAACCGTTAGAATTGTTGCCCCTAAAGAAGCAAAAGTAGAAACATAGCGGTCAGGATCTACAATCATTAGATGAACATCTAATGGTTTTGTAGCGTGCTTTTGAATGGCTTTAATTACCGGCATACCAAATGAAATATTGGGAACAAAAACCCCGTCCATCACGTCAATATGAAACCAATCCGCATCACTCTTGTTTATTAAGGTAATGTCACGTTCTAAGTTGGCAAAATCTGCAGCTAGGAGTGAGGGTGCGATGAGTAAAGACATAATTTTAAATTTTGAGAAATAAAAAAGGCAACCCATGGGTTGCCCTTATTAATTATCCTAAGTATGTTTTTAAAATTTTACTTCGTGACGTGTGCTTTAGTCTTCGGATAGCTTTTTCTTTTATTTGTCGAACCCGCTCGCGAGTCAAATCAAAAGTTTCTCCAATTTCTTCAAGCGTCATGGCATGTTGATTGGCTAGCCCAAAGTACAACCTTACAACATCTGCCTCACGAGGCGTAAGGGTTTCTAAAGCGCGTTCAATTTCAGTACGCAACGATTCATGTAAAAGTGATTTATCTGGATTAGGAGATTCCCCACTGTTTAAAACATCGTAAAGGTTTGAATCTTCGCCTTCAACTAAAGGCGCATCCATGGAGACGTGTCGCCCTGAATTTTTCAACGATTCTTTTACGTCATTCACCGTCATGTCAAGCTCTTTTGCAATTTCTTCAGCAGAAGGAGCCCGTTCATGCGCTTGCTCTAAAAAGGCATAGGTTTTGTTGATTTTATTAATCGAACCAATTTTATTTAAAGGCAAGCGTACAATACGTGACTGTTCAGCCAAGGCTTGTAAAATTGACTGACGAATCCACCACACCGCATAAGAAATGAATTTAAAACCTCGGGTTTCATCAAATCGCTGTGCGGCTTTTATGAGTCCTAAGTTTCCTTCATTAATTAAATCAGGTAATGTTAACCCTTGGTTTTGGTATTGTTTCGCCACTGAGACCACAAAACGCAGGTTGGCCTTGGTTAATTTTTCAAGGGCAATCTGATCTCCCGCTTTGATTCGTTGAGCCAACTCAACTTCTTCTTCTGCGGTAATTAAATCTACTTTACCAATTTCTTGTAAGTATTTATCTAACGAAGCAGTTTCCCTATTGGTAACCTGTTTTGTAATCTTTAATTGTCTCATGTAAATGTGCTGTTATACCTTGTATACGTTAAAAAGAGGATAGTGTTACAAAAAATCTAGATTAATTTTCATTTTTTGGTGGGCGAGGCAATAAAGCCTTACGTGACACTTTTTCTTTTCGGGTTTTCGGGTCGATACCAAAATATTTCACTTGAAGTTCATCATTTAGATTTACTACATCAGAAACATTTTCAACGCGACTCCATTCCAACTCACTCACGTGAAGTAGCACTTCGTAACCTTTTGCTTTTTTAAATTCAACAACGGCTCCAAAATCCAACATTTTAATGACTTTAACATCATAAACTTCTCCCACAGTGGGCTTAAAAGTTATGGCATCAATTTTTTCTTCAACCATCGCAATACCTTCTGGTGAAGTACCTAAAATTTCTACAATACCTTCTTCAGTTACGGGGTCTTCATTAATTACTATTGTACAGCCTGAAGTTTTTTGTAATTCTTGAATGACCTTTCCACCTGGACCAATTAACGCCCCAATAAATTCATTAGGAATACGTCGGTTGATCATTTTAGGCGCATGTACTTTCACATCAGCATTCGGTGCTGAAATGGTATCGGTAAGGTGTTTTAGAATATGCAATCGGCCTTCTCTAGCTTGATTCAGTGCTTGAACCATGATATCGTGGCGCAATCCTTTAATTTTAATGTCCATTTGACATGCCGTAATACCGTCAGCCGTTCCTGTAACTTTAAAATCCATATCTCCTAAATGGTCTTCATCTCCTAAAATATCCGACAAAACGGCAAAACGATCGCCTTCAGTGATAAGTCCCATTGCAATTCCAGATACTGGCTTTTTGATTTGAACACCGGCATCCATTAAGGCCATTGTACCCGCACAAACGGTAGCCATTGATGAGGATCCGTTAGATTCTAATACTTCAGAAACCACACGAACGGTGTACGGACAATCCGCAGGGATAACCTTTTTTAAAGCACGTTGTGCTAAATTTCCATGCCCAACTTCACGTCGAGACGTACCTCGTAATGGACGGGCTTCTCCTGTTGAAAAAGGAGGAAAATTATAATGTAAATAAAAATTTTCTTCTCCTTGCTCGGTAGGTAAATCGATGACATTTGATTCTCTAGAAGTTCCCAACGTGGCCGTGGCCAACGCTTGAGTTTCACCTCTTGTAAATAAAGCAGAACCGTGTGTGGAAGGCAGGTAATCTACTTCACACCATATTGGCCGAATGTCTGTTGTTTTTCTTCCATCAAGTCGAAGGCCTTCATTTAAAACCAAATCACGTACGGCTTTCTTTTGTGAAGAGCTGATGTATTTGCTTATCAATTCACTCTTTTCTTCAAGTTCTTCTTCTGAAAATTTAGCAGTGTATTTTTCTTTGATTTCACCAAACTTTTCAGACCGATCCGCTTTTGATAAGGCTAGTTTAGCCACGTCATAAAACGAAGAATAGGTAGCCTCGTGAACTTCTTTTTCTAGGGCTTCGTCATGTGCCTCTTCTTCATAGGTGCGTGTTTCTTTTTTCCCAAACGCTTCTGCTAAGGCAATTTGAGCTTTGATCTGATCTTTTATTGCCTCGTGACCAAAGGAAATGGCATCAACCATTTCTTGTTCGGAAACCTCATTAAATTCACCTTCAACCATAGCGACTGAATCTTTACTTGCACCAATCATAATATCAATATCAGATTGGGCGAGTTGTTCTTTACTAGGGTTAACAATAAATTCACCTTCAATACGCGCTACGCGTACTTCTGAAATAGGATATTCAAAAGGAATGTCTGAAAGTTGGATAGCAGTAGATGCAGCAAGACCGGCTAATGCGTCGGGCATAACCTGGTCGTCATGCGACATTAACTGGATCATAATTTGTGTTTCAGCGTGATAATCTTTTGGAAACAAAGGACGTAATACACGATCAACCAAACGCATGGTTAACACTTCTTGATCACTAGGGCGCGCTTCTCGTTTAAAGAAACCGCCTGGGAAACGCCCAGCGGCTGCAAATTTCTCACGGTAATCTACAGTGAGGGGTAAAAAATCTACGGGGCTTGCTGTACGTGCTGAAACAGCAGTTGCAAGAAGCATACAGTTGCCCATGCGAACTACGACAGAACCGTCAGCTTGTTTTGCTAGTTTGCCGGTTTCAATAGTAATGGTACGTCCGTCCGCAAGACGAATTTCTTGACTAAATGTTTTTGGAATCATTTTTTCATTTTTAGGTTAAAACAGTTGTTGTGTGTTGTTACAACCAATGAAAAACTGAAAACAGTAAAATGTACGGGTGCTTATTTTCGGAGACCTAATTCCTTAACAATTTCGCGATAGCGCGTAATGTCTTTAGCTTTTAAATAATCGAGAAGGCTTCTTCGTTTTCCTACCAAACGTACTAATGAACGTTCTGTATTAAAGTCTTTACGGTTATTTTTTAGGTGGCTTGAAAGGTGTTCGATGCGGTGCGTAAACAACGCAATTTGCCCTTCTACGGAACCCGTGTCCGTTTTTGATTTTCCGTGTTTAGCGAAAAGGGTTTCTTTTATTTCTTTTGAATTGTACATGCCAATATTAATTTTAATGATTTTTATGTAACTTTTTTAATCGAGGGGCAAATATACAGTTATTTTATCAGTTTTCTCAAAAAAATAAACGACAAAAGAGAGGGATTGTAGGGCTTATTTCCGCAGGGGTTGATTCATGATCAAGTCGATATATAAGTTGATCTTGTCTTTTAGTTCGTTTCGATGGGAAATAAAATCTAAAAATCCTTTTTCTAGGAGAAACTCACTGGTCTGAAATCCTTCGGGTAATTCTTTTCCTGTGGTATCTTTTACAACACGAGGACCGGCAAACGCAATAAGTGCCTTTGGTTCTGCTATATTGATATCGCCCAACATGGCATAAGAAGCCGTTGTACCCCCTGTTGTAGGGTCAGTACACAAAGAGATGTAAGGAAGCTTCGCCTCGGCTAATTGTGCTAATTTGGCTGATGTTTTGGCCATTTGCATTAGCGAGGTGGCAGATTCCATCATGCGGGCTCCCCCCGATTTGGAAATGATGATTAAGGGTAATTTTTTCTTCATGGCGTAATCTGCAGCTCTGGCAATTTTTTCGCCGACTACTGATCCCATGGAACCTCCAATAAATTTAAAATCCATACAGGCAATTACAACGTCTTTTCCATTTGATGGACCTACAGCTGTTCTGATGGCATCATATAAACCTGTTTTTTTATGCGCATCTTTTAAGCGATCGATATACTTTTTAGAATCTTCAAATTTTAAAAAATCTTTCGATTTTAATTTGATGTCAAGCTCTTTAAATTGGTTGTTATCAAACAGGATTTCAAAATATTCTTTGCTACCGATATGAACGTGGTAATCGTCTTCAGGACTAACGTAATTGTTTTCAGCAAGTTCTTGAGCTTCAATTACTTTTCCTGTTGGAGTTCTGTACCAAAGTCCTTTAGGGATGTCTTTTTTTTCTTCCGTTTTGGTCTGAATCCCCTTCTCACTTCGTTTAAACCAACTCATGATAATGCCTTTTAGTCAAAGATAAAAATTATAGGGACTTTATAATGTATTGACATTATTTAAGTCGGCAAACGCTTGTTTAAGCCTTGTTTTAAAGGTTTCTTCACCCAAACGGAGCCATTTTCTCGGATCGTAGTGTTTTTTATTGGGCTGGTCTGCTCCATCTGGGTTTCCAATTTGATTTCTTAAGTAATCAATATTTTGCACCATGTAGTCACGAATTCCTTCCGTAAATGCAAATTGTAAGTCGGTATCGATATTCATTTTAATAACACCGTATCCAATCGATTCTGTTATTTCTTCTTGTGATGAACCTGAACCTCCATGAAATACAAAGTCTACAGTATTTTTGGGTAGGTTAAATTGTTCACTGATGTATTCCTGTGAATTTTTTAAAATTTTAGGAGTTAATTTCACGTTACCGGGTTTGTAAACACCGTGCACATTTCCAAATGCCGCGGCCACCGTAAATTGAGAACTAATTTTAGTTAACTCCTCAAAGGCATAAGCAACTTCTTCGGGTTGGGTATATAATTTTGAGGCGTCCACATCGCTGTTGTCAACTCCGTCTTCTTCACCTCCAGTAATGCCTAATTCTATTTCTAACGTCATGTCCATTTTTGACATGCGTGAGAGGTAGGTTTTACACAATTCAATATTTTCAATTAAGGGTTCTTCAGAAAGATCGATCATATGTGAGCTGAACAACGAGGTGCCGTGTTGAGCAAAATGAGCCTCACTAGCGTCTAATAAACCGTCAATCCAGGGGAGTAAATTTTTGGCGCAATGGTCGGTATGTAAAATTACAGTGGCTCCATAGGCTTTAGCTAATTCATGAACGTGTTTAGCCCCTGCAATGGCTCCAGCTATTGCCGCTTGTTGATGGGTATTTGACAACCCTTTACCGGCATTAAATTGTGCACCTCCATTTGAAAACTGAAGAATAACAGGGCTATTGAGCTCTGCTGCAGTTTCTAAAACGGTGTTAATGGTGTTGCTTCCGATCACATTTACTGCAGGAAGCGCGAAAGCTTTGGCTTTGGCAAGTTTAAATACTTCTTGGACGTGTTTTCCGGTGACCACTCCAGTGGGGATAGTATGATTCATTCCTTATAATTTGGCGCAAAAGTATTAAACTTTTACGACACTAGAAGGGATAATTGATACCGATATTTAACACAGCATTTTTAAGATTGAAATCCTGCCACCACCGATTGCCTATTGTTAATGCAGGATTATAGGTTTTAAATCCGGTGTCTAATCGGAAAACGAAAAAATCAAAGTCATAACGCAATCCCACACCCGTTCCTACTGCAATTTCTTCTAAATCTTTCCAACTGTCAAATTTCATTGCCGGGTCTTCAACATCATCCCATAAATTCCAAATATTGCCTGCATCAATAAAAACCCCTCCCTTTAGTGGTCCTGCTAAAGGAAAACGATATTCTAAATTCAATGCAATTTTAAAATTGGCTTCATTAAATTCATTGATATTATTACTGCTTCCGGGTCCCAATTTATAGGCTTTCCACGCTCGGTTATCATTTGCTCCCCCTGAAAAATAAGAACGAGAAAAAGGCATATTAGAGGAATTTCCATAAGGAAGGGCTACCCCTGTAAAAGTATGAAAGGCGATGACGCGTTCTTTTCCTAAAGGCCAGTGTTTTATGTAATCCATCTCAGCCTTTACATATTGTGAGGGAGCCACACCACCGATAAGGTTTTGATTTGTATTCAATTGATCGAGTATTTTGTTGATCAGATTTCCAGCCCATACCACTTTTCCTCGAAGTTGATAAAAATTCTCATCGAATATGCTTTCCTGATTGTTCCAATTCACACTTAATGAAGAACCTAATATCAAATTGTTCGCAGTTAAACGGTCTTGTCTTTCTTTTACTGTGTTTACCGTTTTGAAATCATCGTCGGTAGATTGAAGTTGTGTATTCTCATTTAGAACAGCATTGATAAATTGAAAGGCTCCTTCGGGTACGGTTAGGTTATTTTGGTTATCTACCCATTCACTATTGGTATTGTAGCTTTGCGCAATTCGGTTAAGGCGATCGTATGAATTTTTGTAAACATTAAAATAATTTGACAACTTTCTATTGTTTACAAATTCAAGATCAATAACCTTTAACTGAATTCTTTTTTTGGTATTGGGCTGCCAATCAAATTGATAGGTTGTTTTAAAAAATTGCTTGTCAAGACCTATGTTTTCTTGAAGACTACTCCCAAGAATAATCTCAGTTTTAGGAATCATGGTCGTTGGAATTAAATTGGAATCCAAAAAGGGAAAGGCAATTCTTGGCAGGCTTAATTTTAAATCGGCTCCCAATTCAAATAAATTAAAAAATTGATCACCAGGCTGAGCAATGTCTCTTGAAGCCCCTAAAGTGCTTTTTACATTGAATTCTAGCAATTCTGTACCCCTAAAGACATTTCGAATCCCTAGACCTCCTCCCAGACCAATCCCAAAATCTTGGATGTTAGAATGGGAAAAGTCAAGATCAAATCCTAAAGAAAAACGTTCCCTTGGGGTAAGAATTAGAGCGGCTTTTAAAGCATTTTCTTCCTCTTCCATAGGGGTAAAACTTATGGTCGGGTATTTGAAATTTTTTAGGTTAGTAAAATACCGATAGGTCAAATTGCGATCTTGATCACTGTAGGGTTGATCTTTTTGAATGGAAATACCCTCTACTATTGTTTTGGGTCTGTATTTTAATGGCCCTTTGCTGTACAGTGTAAAAGAATTATAGGCAAGCGTATCGGTAAACGATTCGGAAAAAGTTAATGGAGAATTGTTATTTATGAAAACATCAATTTGTTTTACTGTTTGTATGGCATACGGGGTTTCTACTAGAGTATCGCCTATGCGTTCTTGGGGATTATCAATTTCAATACGAATCGGTATTTTAACATCCACTCCTGTACTGTCAATAGCTGCAGTAAAGTTGATACTGCTTTGCTGAAAATTAAATATTCCATTGTTTCTAAAAACAGTGAATAAACGTTCCCGCTCGGCTTCAAAAGCTTGAATTTCAAAGGGGTCGGTTTCTTTTATAATTTGTTCTTTAACAAATTGGTCATAAAGGGATTGGATGTCTTTTGAGGCGATTTCGGTTGATATCGAATCGATAAGAAACTTTTTGCCGGGGGTAATTTGGTATTTAATTCGTGCTTTATCTCTACTAGTTGGGGTGATTTGAGACGATACAGCTGCATTAAAATACCCAATGTTTTTATAGTATTGGACAATTCGACGTTCCGAATTTTGAATTTCTAAACTATCGATGTAGGCAGGGACTTCCCCTGTTTTTTTTAACCAGGCATTGAATTTTAGCCCGTAATTTTTTAACGCTTCAAGTTGTTTATTTGACACCAAAGTGGTTAAACGGGCTCTGCGTTTTGTTTTTTTATTTACCCAATTTTCAAATTGTTGTTCGGGCGAGGGGTTTGCGGTTTGATAGAGGATTTTACCCAAAGGTACTCCCAAAACTTTTTTATTGGGAACGGTAGTAATGATATAGTTAACAGGATTGTTAGTCAGCGGTTTGTCATTTTCATAAACCTCAACCCGATCTAGTAAAAGATTTTGGGTAGAAAAAGAACGGGTGCCTGAGCAGCCTTGTAAAAGTAAGGTTACTACAATTAGAATGATTAGTTTTGTAAGGATTCGAAACACCGGCAGCGCTATATTCGTTTCAAAAATAAGTCATTTTTATGGTCAGCAAGAATCAGCGGAAACAAATCCAACAACTAAAGCAAAAAAAGTACAGACAATTGTATCGAAAATTTGTTGCTGAAGGGGATAAAGTGGTGCAAGAATTTTTGGATTCAGGTTGGACATGTGATTTACTATGTGCTCAACATCCTGAAAAGTACCCTAATGCAATACCTGTTGATGCACTAACAATGAAACAACTTACGCATTTTACTACCCCAAGTCCGGTTCTTGCTGTTTTTGATTTTCCCCAACTTTCAGCCCTCCGTTTGGAATCGGTTACTCTTGTATTAGAGGGTATTCGTGACCCCGGTAATCTGGGAACGATTCTAAGGCTTTGTGATTGGTTTGGTTTGTCACAATTGCTTTGTAGTTCTGATACGGTAGATTGTTTTAATGCCAAAACCGTACAAGCCTCAATGGGTTCGCTAGCTAGAGTAAGCTGTCATTATATAGAAGAACTGCCTCAGTTTCTTTCTTCACAGCATCGTCCTGTTTTTGGCGCTGATCTTAACGGAAAATCTCTTTATTCATTTTCTTTTCCCTCAGAAGGAATCTATGTCTTTGGTAGTGAATCACATGGGCTTTCCAAAGCAGTAAGCGGTTGTGTTAATGAGCACATTACCATTCCCAATTTTAGAAAAGGAAAAGGACCTGAAAGTTTAAATGTGGCCACGGCTTCGGCTATTTTTTTAAGTGAATTGTTTCGTGGACGTTGATTATTCAAACGTAATAATAAGGGCTACCCCACGAGAAAACAGATTGACAATCTTACCCGTCCATGGACTATTGGGATCAGTATCTGGAATCAGCTCGTTTTCAATCGAAAACAATCCGCGTAAAGAAGGCGAAAACTTGAAATAAAAAAGATAAAAATCAAAACCCACTCCAAGTTCATAATTAAAATTCTGAGGAGTTGTACGAAACACACCGCTGGCATTATCATCAGTATTTTTATAGTTGCTGGATAAGTTAAAATCCGTTGAAAATCCAGCAAGTAAAAAGGGTTTGAAATTATTTATCCGTTGCGTGCTAATTTTAAGGAGTAAGGGCAAATGAATATATGTGGATTTAATCTCACGCGTTTGGTCCGATGCTCTACTAAATTCTGGAAATTCGGGATATATTAATTCGCGTTGGTTGTAAAACAATCCAGGTTCAAAACGTAAATTTAAGTAGTCATTAATTCTTAAATCACCAATTAACCCAACGGTAAACCCATTGTTAATTACGGTTTGAATGTCTTTAAATTGAGATTCTTTATAATAAGAGTCAATATATTCAAATTTAAAATCATACTGATTGACCCCCAGAAAATAGCCGTAATGAATGGTTTTTTTATCAAAATTTGGCAAATTGATAAGGCGTTCCTTAAGTGTAGGATACTGCGCCTTTACCCCCATTGTAATACTACAAAATAGGAGAACGTTTAGAAAGAATTTTATGTTAGGCTTTTTTGGCAACATATATAGAAGCAACTCCCAAGGTTTGTGGAATATCTTCTACCTCTATAAACCCCGTTTCACGTAAAATATTGTTGAACTTTTCTCCTGAAGGAAAAGCCATGGCAGAAGTTGATAAATACTGGTATGCCCCTTTGTTTTTGGCAAATAATTTACCCAAGAAAGGCATAATATTTTGGGTATATAAGGAATAAAAAAGCGAAATGAATTTATTTTTTGGTACGGCCGTTTCTAAAATAACCAGTTTTCCTTTAGGTTTTAATACGCGTTCAATTTCTTGAAGTCCTTTTTCAAGATGTTCAAAATTTCGTACACCAAAAGAAACGGTAACAGCATCAAATGAAGAATTTGGAAAGGGTAGGGCTTCAGAGTCTCCAAGTTGCATTTCAATACAGTCTTCTAGCTTCAATCGTTTGATTTTATCTTTACCCAAGGCCAACATTCCAGGAGAGATGTCCAGTCCTACAATTCTTTCAGGTTGAATGGATGCCAATGCAACAGCTAAATCGGCTGTTCCTGTAGCAATATCTAAAATGGTTTTTGGTGATTCTTTTTGAACTATGGCGACTACTCTTTTTCTCCAAAGCACGTCGATGCCTAAGGTAATTATTCTATTGAGGGCATCATAACTTTTGGAGATTCCATCAAACATTTCAGTGACCTGCTTTTTTTTGGTATCTGCGTTTTCTGGGTTCGGTTTTACAACAGTTTTCATAGTGGAGCACAAAGATATGCATTTGCATGATGATCTAGGGAATGCCTCTTCTGATTTGTTTATTCGTATATTTGTATCGTATTTCGATACCGTCTTATGAAGATAGTTATTGCAGGGGGTGGAGAAGTGGGCTTTCATTTAGCGAAACTCCTTTCTTTCGAATCTTTAGATATCACACTTATTGATACCGATAAGGAACGATTAAATTATGCCGAATCTCATTTAGACATACGTGCCCTCCGTGGTGATGCAATGTCGTTACGTGTAATGGAAGAGGCTCAAGTTTCAAAATCAGACTTATTTATTGCTGTAACTGCAGAAGAAGCAGTCAACATTACGGTATGTGTTTTGGCTAAGCAGCTAGGGAGTAAACGAACTATTGCTCGAATTTCAAATATTGAGCTAATCAAGGCCAAAGAAAAAATTAGCTTTAAAGATATTGGGGTCGATGAATTGATTTCTCCTGAAGAACTAGCGGCAGCAGAGATACAGCAACTTTTAGATCAATCTGCTTTTTCAAATAGTTATGAATTTGAATCAGGCGCTTTAACTTTAATAGGAACTCGTCTTGAAGGGGATGTTCCTTTTGTGGGGAAGAATGTTAAAGAAGCGGCTTCCATTTTTCCTGATGTGCATTTTATGCCCATAGCCATTCAACGCAAAGGAACGCAAAACACAATAATTCCCAGAGGAGATACCTGTTTTGAAGCCGACGATACTGTATTTTTTATTACGTTAAAAGAAGGGGTAGAAGAACTCTATAAATTGACAGGTAAAACAAAAGCTTCCATCAAAAATGTTATGATTTTAGGGGGCGGACGAATTGGTTACAATACCGCTCGAGATTTATGTGACAAAAAATTCAATGTTACCCTAATTGAAAAAAATAAGAAAAAGGCATTTGAAATTGCCGACTCCCTTCCCAATGTTTTGGTAATTCACGGCGATGGGCGGAATGTGGAGTTACTAGAAGAAGAAAACCTTTCTTCTACGGATGCTTTTATATCGGTTACTGAAAATTCAGAAACCAATATTATGTCCTGTTTAATGGCCTATTCCAAAAAGGTAAAAAAAACCATAGCACTTGTAGAAAACACGGATTATTTTCAGTTATCTCATTCTATTGGAATTGATACACTTATCAATAAAAAGCTATTAACCGCAAATACCATTTTTAGATACATACGTCGGGGGGAAGTGGTAGACATGACCACCTTGAATAATCTTAATGCAGAAATTCTTGAGTTTGTTGTCAACCCAAATTCTAAGGTAGCCAATTACCGAATAAAAGACATCGATTTCCCCCGTACTGCTATTATTGGGGGTGTTATTCATGATGGAAAAGGGATCATTGCATTAGGGGATTATCAAATTAAAGCCCTAGATCGGATTGTGGTTTGTTGTTTACCTCGCTCTATCAAAAGAATAGAACAGTTGTTTCTTTAGTCTATGCATAAGCTAAATTATAAGATTGTCGTTTTTTTAATGGGGGTTTTACTCCTTTTTAATGGCGGATTTATGTTGCTGTCTTCTTTGGTGAGTTTTCTCTACAAAGATGGTGTCACTTTCGAAATCACATTGTCTTCGTTTTTAGTATTATCCTTAGGGGCCCTTTTAATGTTATCTGGGCGTCAATACAACAAGCAGATTCAAAAGCGAGAAGGATATTTAATTGTGACTTTGGGGTGGATACTGATGTCACTAACGGGAACACTTCCCTATTTGGTTTCAGGTGTAATTTCTGATTTTAGTGCTAGTTTTTTTGAAACAATGTCAGGCTATACCACCACCGGAGCCAGTATTATTGAGGATTTGGAACAAGTTCCCTACGGAATATTGTTTTGGCGAAGCACTACACATTGGATTGGGGGAATGGGAATAATTGTTTTGGCCATAGCCATTTTACCTTTTTTAGGAATAGGAGGGACCCAGCTTTTTACTGCAGAAGCTCCGGGGCCAGGGGGGGATAAATTACACCCTAGAATAACCGATACAGCAAAACGGTTATGGATGATTTATGTATTCTATACCGTGTTAGAAACCTTCCTCTTGTATTTTGCCGGCATGACCTTTTTTGATGCGATGAACCATGCCATGAGTACCTTGTCTACTGGTGGATTTTCTACAAAAAACAACAGTATTGCCTTTTGGAATGATCAGCCCTTGATTCAATACATAATAATGGTGTTTATGTTTTTGGCAGGAACCAATTTTGTATTGAGTTATTTTGGCTTTACGCGTAAATTTCAAAAAATTATACAAGACGAAGAATTTAAAATGTATTTCACATTTATCGTACTCTTTTCTGTTATTATAACCGCATTATTGTTTTTTTCAGATTCAGCTGCTATCTCCAATTTTAATAGTAAAGGATTAGAAATCACCTATCGAAATGCGTTGTTCCAAGTTTTAGCGGTTATTACCACTACAGGTTTTGTTACCGCAGATTTTACACAATGGACCCCCTTTTTAACCATAGTCTTTTTTGGGTTGATGTTTTTGGGAGGCTCTTCGGGCTCAACCGCGGGTGGGGTAAAGGTGGTACGCCATATGTTGATGATAAAAAGTGGATTTTTAGAATTTAAACGCGCACTACATCCCAACGCCATCATACAAGCGCGCTACAATAATAAGATTGTAGATGATTCTATTTCTTATAATATTTTGGGCTTTTTTATCTTGTACATGTTAAGTTTTATTATCGGTTCATTGGGCTTTGGAAGCATGGGTATTGATTTTGAATCTGCCATTGGTCTTGCTGCTTCTACCTTAGGGAATGTTGGCCCGGCATTAGGCGAATTTGGCCCGAGCAATACCTACGCAGCACTGTCCTCACCCGGGCATTGGTGGGCTAGCTTTTTGATGTTGTTGGGTCGATTGGAGCTCTTTACCGTTCTGATCCTTCTGACTCCTTTTTTTTGGAAAAAGAATTAAAGGTCATACTTATCATCCCAACGGGACTTTAAAAAATCTCGAAGCGCATTTTCTTTACTATTATTACCGGGTCGATAAAAAGAAGACCCCTTTAGCCTTTCCGGCAAAAATTCTTGATCTACAAAATGGTTATCATAATCATGGGCATACTTATAGCCCTCTCCGTAACCCATTTCTTTCATTAGGGTAGTAGGGGCATTTCGCAAGTGCAACGGGACTTCTAAATTCCCTGTTTCTTGAACTTTTTTTAGGGCGTGTTCAATGGCCATATACGCCGCATTACTTTTGGGCGAGGTGGCTAGATACAAAGCACATTCACTTAGTAGGATGCGCCCTTCAGGGTATCCAACGGCGGTTACGGCTTGAAAAGTACTATTTGCTAAAACCAAGGCGGTAGGATTTGCTAGTCCTATATCTTCTGCAGCTAAAACAACCATACGACGCGCAATAAAGGCGATATTCTCACCCCCTTCAATCATTCGTGCTAGCCAGTATACAGCAGCATTAGGATCACTTCCTCGTATCGATTTTATAAAAGCCGAAACAATATCGTAATGGAATTCACCATTTTTATCAAAGTGCAAGGTTTTGGATTGAACAGTTTCATAAACCTTTTTATCAGTTAAGGGTGTTTTGGGATCGTCAAGAGATTGAAAAACCAATTCTAATAGGGAAAGGAGTTTGCGCGCATCACCACCAGAAAGTTCAATTAATGCATTGGTTTCTTTCACCTCAACGGCACTCTTTTTGAGAATTGCGTCTTTTTTTAAGGCATTTTGAAGAATATTTTCCAGTGCCTCTTTGTCAAGAGATTTTAAGGTATAGGTTTGACATCGTGACAATAGAGCGTTGATAACCTCAAAACTTGGATTTTCAGTAGTTGCACCAATTAAGGTTACAATTCCTTTTTCAACAGCACCGAGGAGTGAATCTTGTTGCGCCTTGCTAAATCGGTGAATTTCATCTATAAATAAAATGGGGCTTTTTGTGGAAAATAAACCCCCTGTCTGTTCCGCTTTTTGGATAATGTCTCGAACTTCTTTAACGCCCGCATTTATGGCCGAAAGTTGATAAAACGGACGTTCTTTCTCTAAGGCCAATAGTTGTGCTAGAGTTGTTTTTCCAGTACCCGGAGGTCCCCAAAAGATCATGGAAGGAAAAACACTGTTTTGAATCATTTGTGTTAAACTGCCTTTAGGCCCAACCAAATGATCTTGACCCACGTATTCGTCTAGAGATTTTGGGCGCATACGTTCTGCTAGAGGAGTATTCATAACAATAAAGATAGGGAATTCTCTAGGTGCTTCGTTGGCGAAGAATTTCGTAAAATACAATTCCACACGCTACAGAAACATTTAAAGAATCAATAGCAGAAGTCATAGGAAGTTTCGCCGTATCGGTTAATGAAGACAATAAGGTATTCGATATCCCTACATCTTCAGCTCCAAAAACAACAGCTATAGGTCCTTTTATTTCTTTTGTATAAAGGGTTTCTGTAGCTTTTTCGGTTATGCCTAGCAGGGGAACACCATTGGCTTGAAGATAAAAAATGACATCTTTTAAATGCGGTACCTTTGCAATAGGAACTGAAAAAGCTCCTCCGGCTGAAGTTTTAACAACATCTCCATTTAAAGGAGCACTACCCGAAGTAGGAATAAACACCGCATCAACGCCTACAGCGGCCGATGTTCGAAGAATAGCCCCAAAATTCCGTGTATCTGTAATGCCGTCTAAAAGCACAAAAAAAGGATTCTCTTGGGTTTCGAGTATTTGTTCAATAAGCGATTCCATAGGGTGTGTTTCTATAGCTGCTATGCGTGCAACTGCCCCCTGATGATTTTTATCGGCATATTTTTGTAAACCTTCTGCAGGAACAAAACTGAAGGAAATATTTTCCGCTCGTAAGTTATGCAGTAATTGATCTGTAAGTTTGTTTTGAAGCCCTTTTTGTATCCACACCTTGTCGATGGGCTTTTGGGCTTGAATGGCCTCTAAAATGGCTCTTGTGCCAAAAATCATCAATGAATTCATGGTGTAAAAATAGTCTAATTAAGAAACAATTGGACTAGAAATAGTTAATTCTCATTTTGGGCATGTCATCTTTGATGTATAAGCTTTCAAATTGATTAAATAAAAAAAGGGGCTATAAAGCCCCTTTTAAAATTAGATAATAAAAATATTTTATCTCCAACCGCCACTAGATCCATTTTCTCCGTCGGCCCCAGAAGGTCCGCCAAAAGTATAAAATGGTTGAGCTTCACCAAAGGTTTCTAAAGTCTGTGCAGGTATAGGTAAGTGCAGAGGTGTGCCTTTTTGTAAGAAATTATTTTTTCTCATTTCAAAAAATTGTAAACCAGCTCCAGTTACCATTAATTCAATAACTCTTTCATGATGAATAGCAGCCATTATTTTAGCTTTATCAGCACTAACTTCAGGCAACTTTCCTCTTGAAGTTCTTGTGCCTGCATTAATGATCGCTGCAGCATTGGCTAAGTTACCCGTTTGGGCACTAGCTTCAGCTTTGTAAAGATCATTTTCTGCTTTCATGAATTCAGCTAATTTTCCTTCACCTGTAGCATATACGTCGTCATATCTAGAAAATCTATAATTTGACCAGTGGTAATATCCTCTATCAGGACGTAACCAGTTAGATGCTAAATGTGAAAAATCAGTTAAAATTCTATTATCAGCTGTTGGGTTAGAAGATGCAGCTGGTGCTGGGAAATTAACATCATCTTCCCAGTGAGCTGGTAAAGAAGGATCAAGCTTATTGACAACATACATGTCAACTACTCCCCAACCTGGATAGGTTAAATAATCTCCAGCCATTGCATACCATTGGTTAAATCCATCTTGTTGAACATTCCAGTCAGATGAAAGACCTTTGTTTGCATAACTCAACACTTTATTCCAATCTACAGCATTGTTTTGAGTACTGTTTCTTGGTAGGTTAGACATAATTCTAGCCGCCCATGAATTTGCATACTCAGCTAATCTTAAATTAGATACCGCACCGCTAGTTCCCATCCAAGAGGCAGGAATTTCGAATGTTGACCCTGATAACGCAATAGCTTCATCTAAATATTTAACAGCTTGCGCTCCAACTTCGGCAAAGGAAACCGCATCTTCAACAGTAGCATCTTCGATAGAAGTTTTTTCATCTACAATAAAAGCTCTGTCGAAAACTGTCGCCAAAACACCATAGGCCATACCCATATTTAGTTTAGCAAAAGCTTTTACTTTTTGAGTTTCAGCCCCTTTGCTTCCTATTTCAATTCCACCGTCAATTGCTTTTAAAACAAGAGATGCCGTATTGATTACACCGTACATTCTATCAAAGGTGTACTTGGTGTTTCCACGATAGGGGTATCCAGGGGTATTGGTCCACGCTTTACGAGGCTCCCAACTCATGTCTCTCATACCTGAGTTTCCCCATGAACAAGATGCATTATCAGCAGCAGTAGCTAACATCATTTGAACTCCGTAATAGGAAAGTTCAGCAGTGTAGAACGAATTATAAAGTCCCGCAGCAACATTTAATACATCATCGCCACTTGCATATACCTTTTTAAAATCAGGCTCATTTTCATTAATTACATCAAGTGAATCCTCACAAGAAGTAAATCCCAATAATGCAATAAATAGTAATTTAAATATTTTGTTTTTCATAATTATAATTTTAAAAATTAAAAGTCAAATGATAGAGATAAAGCTACGTTTCTAAAATTCGGATATGTGTCAGTTCCATCAAATGGATTTCGAATTGATCCAACTTCAGGGTCATAGCCACTATATTCAGTTATCGTAAATAAGTTTCGACCAATTACTTTTGCAGTAATAGATTTAAAAACTGACTCAAAAGAAGATGGCATTTGGTTATTTGTTAATTTATAACCAATTGAAAGTTCTCTAAACTTAATAAAAGAAGCATCTTCTACCCAAAAACTGTTGTTAGAATTTACATCATAAAGTTGTAAATAGTAATCCATTGTTTTCTTTTGATTAGCAGGAACATTGGCCATATCCATTATTCCGTTTCTAGTATCTCTAGTTAACCATTGTGATTTTCTGTTGTATACATCACCTCCATTTTTCACATCAAACAAGAAATAGAAGAAAGCATTTTTATACGATATAGAATTGGAAAAACCTAAAGTAAATTTGGGAAGACCATCACCAATTTTAACAAAAGCATCTGTACCGTTAGCATCTTTAAGACGAATTGCTTTTTCTTCGAAACTACCTTGAGATCCTGCGGGAACAACAAAACCGTCACCATTTACTTCATAATCACTAATAGATTTACCAGCAGGTAATTGGTTTTGCATTTGGTCTAATGAGGTCACCCAAGTGTACCCATAAATAGAACCATAGCTTTCACCTTCTTTGATGAAGTATAATCCATCAGGTCCAGATTGATAAGGCGCTATAGGTAATTCAGTAATAGTTTGTTTGCTTTGTGCAAATACAACATTGGTATTCCAAGAAAAATCTTGTGATCTTTTCCAATTTGCATTTAATGAAAGTTCTAAAGTATTTCCTTCAATTGTTCCTGCATTTTGATATTGAGATGTAAATCCGTCACTAACAAAAGGAATTAATGGAACATTTAAGAATTGATCTGTTGTAATTGATTTAGAATAGGTTGCTTGAAAATTGAAAATATTCAAAAAGCTAACGTCTAAACCAAATTCAGTTTCTTCAGTTTGTGAAGGTCTTAATAAAGAGTTTCCTTTTTGACTAGGACTAGCTATACCTCTACTTAAACCATAAACTTCATATTGCCAATTAAAACCAGGTCTTAATCCTGCAGTTCCTTTAGCTGCTCTAATTTTTAAGTTTTGTATTCCAGGAATTTCAATATCTTCTGAAATGATATATGCTCCTGAAATTCTGTAATAATTAGCCCATCTAGCATCTGCTCCAAATAGAGAAGAACCGTCTCTTCTAATCATACCGTCTAATAGATATCTGTCTTTATAATCTAAACCAACAATTGCAAAATAGTTTATTGCATTTTCTTTAGTTTTTGTTGAGCTGTAAGAATTTAATTCTGTAAAGGCTCTTAGAGAAGGAAGATCTCTAATTGCAAATAAATTAGAACCGGCGGTAAAGTACTCATAGGTGTTTTTTTCATCTAGAACAGACAACTTTGAAGTAACATTTAAATCATTGAATTTATGTTGGAGATTTAAAGTTACCTGAGCATTTTCTTGGATTGTAAAAGAATTGGATTTGTACAAACTACCTTTGTTGTATACAATTCCATAATCATTATCTCCACCTCCACCTATTGACCAAGTATCGAATGGATAATAAGAGGAGTAATTGTAATTTTGATTTTCTTTAGTATAGCTCAAATCTAAATTCGCCCAACTGGTAAATTTAATGTTTGTTCTAAAATTAGAAATCCAATTTGTTGTTTCTTGACCTTGCTGTTGTTTATAAGCAGAATAATTTGGGTTTACTTCATTACCCCAATGGTTATGTCTGAGGAAGTAAGGTTGACCATCAACGGGGTTTGTCATAAACAAATCATTGTCTGGTTCAGCCAATACAATGTTGAAGAATCCTCCACCTCCACCAGGAAATTGGATACTATTATCAGTATACAAGTTACTAATAGAAAGGGTTAACCAATCAGCAATTTTGTGGTCAATGTTTAAACGGAAGTTTTTTCTGTTAAAACCATCAGTAAAAGGGACAACTCCACTTTGAGTTGTTCTTTCAAATGAACCGTAAACATTGGTTTTGGTGTAGTTGCTTGAAAAAGAAGCAAAATTAGTTACCGTTTGACCCGTTTGAAAATATTCTCTTTGTTGATCTCTAAGAACGCCAAAAGGATTATCCATATATCCATCATCATCTACTTTTCTTGATCCACTAATTCCAGGATCGTAACCGCTTCTGTATCCTGCTGGATAGGTAACTCCATCATATTTTGTGAATTGTCCTTGGTAACTGGCCCAATCAGAAGCTAATTTATAACCGTGAGATTCAGATAGGTCGATGTATTGTTGGATTTGTTGAAAACCAACTTCATTTCTAACAGTAACAGAAGAAGTGCCTTCTCCTATTCGATTACCTCTTTTAGAAGTAATGGCAATAACTCCGTTTGCAGCTCTTGAACCATACAAAGAGGAGGCAGCAGCACCCTTAACAACTTCCATACTTTCTATATCATCAACGTTAATATCGTTAAGAGAAGTGTTAATAATAACTCCATCCATAATTATAAGAGGAGAGGAACTAGTACTAAGATTGTTATCGGATCTAAGCTGTATCTGGAAACCTGAACCAGGTGCACCAGACGACATAGCCACTCTGGCTCCAGCAACTTTACCAACTAAGGCTCCTGCAACAGAAGAGGCAGGGGCAATACTCAATTTTTCTTGTCCTACTTTCGTTACAGATACTGTCATTTTTTTCACCGATGTGCCACCAGCAACACCAGTAACAATAATTTCGTCAAGCTCATTCGCAACAGAAAGTGAAATATTAATGTTGTCACGGCCATCAACAGGTACTGTTTGAGAGGCGTAACCCACATAACTAATCAACAAACTTGCGTTTTCACTCGATAAATTGATTGTAAAATTTCCATCAAAATCCGTAGACACACCGTTATTGGTGCCCACTTCAATAATAGTTGCTCCAGGTAAAGGAGCTCCTTCATCATCAGATATACTACCTGATACAGTTCCTTGTGCAAATGCTAAAGTTGTGCAAAGCAACAAAGACAATAGTGTAAATAAATGTTTCATATTTTCTTGTTATAATTCACAAATATAATAAGTAAAAATAAATATGTTAAAAA